>Ga0187867_10000109_pt1 | contig 72395 bp, 82 predicted proteins | sample June2016WEW_13_1_FD_132976 | JGI IMG/M metagenome (GOLD analysis project Ga0187867, IMG submission 132976) | Peatland microbial communities from SPRUCE experiment site at the Marcell Experimental Forest, Minnesota, USA - June2016WEW_13_10 | ecosystem: Environmental > Terrestrial > Soil >...
CCGGATAATCGGGACTCTTTGAGTAACTCTGCTGCGCCAGAGCGAGCAGTGGCACCCCAATCATGAGAAAAGTTCTCGTGAGAATTCTTGTCATGGACGAACTCCCAAAGCAGCCGATGGCCGTACCATTTCCATTTGAGGCGACTGCTAAGTGTGCCATGACCGAGCTCATTAGAACCAAATTGCGGATGCGCAAGAGCCGACCGTACTATCCGGCTTCCAATAGATCCAAGAGCTATTTGTACTCATCCGCGCCGGCAAGTCGCTCGATTCGACGCTTGAATGCCGAGTACGCGAAGCAATTTGGTATCGAAGCTCCATGCTGGCCCCCTGGGGTCCCGCGGACCTGAGGACCGAATTACGCCGCAGAGTAGATGGGCTCGTGCGCACACTTGATCATTTACCGGGTCACCACGGCCGTGCTTGCGCTTTCCATGTTCGGCCGCGCTGCGAACCGACCCTTATGGCCGATTCCAGCAGCTTGCTGAGTTGATTTGCCTGGCGACAGGCAGGCGTCCAATATGCCCGTAGGTCAGAGAATCGAGGGTTGCTGTATGAGGGCATCCGTCTTCGTAGGTACAAGCGTTGATGGCTTTATCGCTCGCTGCAACGGCGATTTTGACTTCCTTCCCGAAGGCGGCGGTGAGCCCCACGGCTATGATGAGTTCATATCGAGCGTAGACGTTCTGGTAATCGGACGAAATACTTTTGAAAAGGTGCTGACTTTCGAGAAATGGCCGTATGCTGAAAAGCGCGTCGTTGTTCTAAGTACCCGCACCATCGACGTCTCGAATGCTCGTGGTGCGACGATCGAGCATATGTCCGGCTCTCCGGCCGAAATCACGGATCGCCTTGCGGCCAGCGGAGCCAGCCATGCCTACATCGATGGCGGCATTACCGTGCAACGCTTCCTACAGGCACGGTTGATCCAGCGCCTTATCATTACGCGCGTTCCGGTGCTTATTGGCGAAGGCATTCCGCTGTTTGGTTCGCTGCCTCACGATGTGCAGCTTCGTCACATTCTTACGAAGACCTATCCAAGCGGAATGGTGAAGAGTGAATATGAGGTTTTGAACTGACGTTGGTGTTGGCGGATCAGCCGCCGCTGCAGCGGGCACGGCGACCCGTCAGTCAGCATGCGGTTACAATAGGCATGCGAGTGGTGTTGGTAAGCATAAAACAATGGCACTTGTGGTTCTTTTGAGAGGGGTCAATGTCGGGGGCCACAGGACCTTCCGACCCAGCGCGCTGGCGCAACAACTGAAGCATCTCGGTGCCATCAACATTGGCGCAGCGGGCACGTTCGTGGTCCGGCATCCGATGACCCCGGCGCAATTGCGCGCCGAAGTGGCACGCAGACTTCCGTTTGACGCCGTGACCGTTGTTTGCCAGGGCCGCGACATCAGCAAGTTAGTGTCGAACAATTATTTTGCGGACCAGCCGCTGCGCCCCGATGTTGTCCGCTTCGTCAGTGTGCTGTCCCAGCGCCCTCGTATTGCGCCGCCGACGCCTATGAGGTTCCCTTCCAGCGGCAAATGGTTACTGAAGATCGTCGCGAGACAAGACCGCTTCGTCCTCGGGATGTACCGGCGACACATGAAGGTCATTAGCTACCTCGGTGAGTTGGATCGGCTCTACGGTGTCCCAGTGACCACGCGCAACTGGAATACGATCACGGCGGTTGCCAGGGTACTTCGCAACGATGCCGCGGAGCGGGCCGTTCCCCGCCGTCCGCTTCGGGGTCAGTCGCGGACGTAGGAGCCCACGCGAGCGCAAGCATGCAGGCCCAAGGCGATTGCGACCAGGGCTGTCCCGAAAATGCAGACGGCCGCCCAGCCAGCGAATTGCCAAGCGAGGCTCGCGCCCGCTGAGCCGGCCGCCCCGCCCACAAACATTCCGCCCATGAAGATCGTGTTCAGCCGGTTACGCGCTTCGGGGCGAAGCGCATAAATGACGTGCTGGTTCGAGACCAGCGCACCTTGCTCGCCGAAGTCCAGCAAAATGACGCCGACGATCAGGCCGGCGATCATGCCCCACACTTCAAATATCACCCAGGCCGCGAGCATGATGGCGCTGCCGAGTCCGATGACGGCATCAGGACCTCTCCGATCGGCGATCTTCCCGGCGATAGGCGCAAAGAGCACGCCGACCGCGCCGATGATGCCGAACAGCCCGGCGATTTCGGCGCTGGGGTGGTATCGGGCGTCGAGTTGCAGCGCCAGGATTGTCCAGAGGGCGCTGAACGAGCCGAACAGACAGCCTTGGATGATGGTCGCCCGTCGCAATTTCGGTTCTTCCCGCCAGAGGATGGCCAGAGATTTGAGGAGGGCGCCGTAGCCTTCCTGCGTTTTGGGCCGACTTCTAGGTAAGACGGCCGCCAACAACGAACCCACCGCAACCGCCAGGAGCAAGCCGAGCCAGAACGTCGCGCGCCAGCCATAGTGGTCGCCAACAGCGCCCGCGAGGGCGCGGCCAAATAGGATGCCGCAGAGGAGGCCGCTCATCACGATACCGATGGTCGCGCCGCGACGGCTCGGCTCGGCCAACTCGGCCGCGAACGGCACGATCTGCTGCGCCACGCTTGATGTCCCTCCGACAAGCGCCGATGCAACCACGAGTGACCAAGCGTCCGGAGCGAGAGCAGCGGCGGCCAACGACAGCGTCAGTGCTGCGAATTGAATCAGGACGAGGCGCCGCCGATCGAAGCGGTCTCCTAACGGCACCAGCAACAACAGGCCAGTGGCGAAACCGAGCTGGGTTGCCGTTGGCACGAGCCCGATCACGGTGACCTGACCCGGGAAGGCGGCTTCCATGATGCCGAGCATGGGTTGGTTATAGTAAATGTTGGCAGCCGCCACGCCGCACGCAATTGCCATCGCCAGCGTCATGGCGAAGCTGATCGTCGAGGGCGGTAGAGGGCTGCCTGCCACCAGCCTCGAAAGCCCAGGTTTAGCGCTGGGCATCATTGCCGTAGAGTCCAGCCTGCCGGCCACGTTCCTGTACCAACGCGAGCACCGTGTCGATCGTCGGCGTTGCGACCTTGACGAGTCGGCCTATTTCCTGGACGGCGGTGACGAGTGCATCGATCTCTAGGGATCGGCCTCGTTCGAGATCTTGCAGCATTGAAATTTTGTGACCGATGACGGAACCGGCTGCGTTCAGTCGCCTCTCCATCATTTGTTCTGGAATCGTGAGACCGAGCGATGTAGTTATCGCTTGGGCTTCGGCCATCATGGATTTGCATAGGGCGCGGAGGCCGGGCTCGGTGGTTACGCGATCCAGGGTCGCGAGGGTAAGGGCGCTGATCGGGTTGAAACAAACGTTGCCCCACAGCTTGAGCCAGATGTTCCAGCGGATTGTGTCGCGGATCGGCGCATCGAATCCGGCAGAAACCAGCGCATCGCGCAGGGCCACGATGCGGTCCGAAGTGGATCCGTCGGGTTCGCCTATCGTGAAACGATTGAACAGGCGATGTTCGATCACCCCGGGCGCCACGACCTCGCAGGCGGGATCGACGACGCAGCCGATGGCGCGCTCCGGTCCAATCGCATTCCATTGCACGGCGCCGGGATCGACACTTTCCAAATGATGGCCGTCTAGCGGGCCGCGCTCCTTGTAGAAATACCACCAGGGAATGCCATTCATCGCCGTCAGAACGGCAGTGCGCGGACCGAGTAGCGGAGCGAACGCGCCCGCGCTGGCCTGGGCCTGCTGCGCCTTTAGCGCGCAGATCACGACGTCCTGCGGACCGAACGTGGCGGGGTCGTCGCTTGCGGGCACGGCTACCGTGCGCGTCTGTCCCTTCACGATTAGCTTGAGCCCGTGGCTTCGAATAGCCGCCAGGTGTGCACCGCGGGCAATCGCAGACACTTCATGGCCCGCCAATGCGAGTTCCCCCGCCATGTAACCGCCGATCGCCCCGGCGCCGAATACGCAGATCTTCATCGCTCGCTCCTCTGTCCTGTCATCCGATGACCGACATCATAGAGCCTCCCGTTTTTGGTGAGTATCTGGAGATTTAGCGATACATCTTCCCGTTTTTCGCAATAATGCGGGCATGGATAAGTTCGCGGCAATGCGGGTGTTCGTTAGGATTGCGGATGCGGGGAACCTGTCGGCCGCAGCCCGTCAGTTGGGTCTTTCTCTGACCTCCATCAGCCGCCAACTCATGGCGCTCGAAGAGCTCCTCGGTACCACGCTTGTCGAGAGGACGACGCGCCATCTCTCGCTGACCGAGTCCGGTCGACTCTACTATGAACGGGCGAAGCAGATTTTGGAGGAGGTCGCCGAGATGGAACGCGGCCTGACGATGCAGACGGGAGTCGCGTCGGGCCGGTTACATGTCAGCGCTCCGTCGCTGCTCGGTCGGTTGCGGTTGGCGCCATTGCTGCCCGGCTTTCTGGTCGAGCAGGCTCGGGTCTCGGTCGATCTGATGCTCGTGGATCGACCGGTACGTCTTGCCGAGGAAGGTATCGATGTTGCACTTCGCGTTGGGCCGCTGGAAGACTCAGGCCTAATTGCCCGCAAGCTCGACGACATCCAGCTTGTTGTCTGCGCCGCGCCGGATTATCTGCGCCGGCGCGGCGAGCCGGCGACGCCGGACGATCTGGTCGAGCAGGACTGCCTGGCCTTCGGCGATGTACCCGGCGTGGCGGAATGGAGCTTCCAAGACGGCGCAGTGCGAAGATCTCTGCGCATTCCAACCCGGCTTTGCGCCAATGACTTCGATACCTTGGTCAGTGCGGCTGTGGCAGGGGCCGGGCTCGTCCGAGTGCCATCCTGGCAGGTTGCGCATTGTCTCGCTGACGGCCGCCTTAGGATTGTGCTCGAGACCTATCAGCGGCCGCCCACGCCATTGAGCATCCTGACCCTGCGCACCCGCCTGCTTCTGCCGAAGGTGCGCGCCTTCGTGGATTTTCTGCAGCAGTACTGGATGCGTCCGCGACCGCCTCTCTGATCTGATCAAAGGGCCATAACCACGCGCCGGTGACCGCTCCCCGGGTCGATCCGACCTTCTCGACACCCCCGCGACGACTACGCCATAATCCCGGCGAGGCGGCAGACTCGCACAGGGATGAATCGGGCAACGACAATGAGGTCGACCAGGATGGGATTGCGGCGCGGTGCACTTCGGGGATTGTGGATCGCGGCAGCGAGCCTGTGCGCCATCGTGGCGGCCCATGCCGACGACTGGTTGCCGATTACTGCTGAAGACCTCCAGCTCACGGACGAGCCGGCCGCGCCCAAGGCTCCGGCGATCTATCTGTACCGACAAGTCGACCGCAGTGACCGCAGTCACTGGGAACGGGTTTACGTGCGCGTCAAGGTTCTCACCGACGAGGGCCGGTCGCAGGGCAACGTCGCGATCAGGTTCGACAAGGAACGTGAGATCGTTCATGACATCGAGGCGCGTACCATCCGGCCGGACGGCAGTGTCATCAAATTCGACGGCACCGTTTATGAGAAGCCGCTGCTCGAGGGCCGCGGCATGCACGTGATGACCAAGACATTCAGCCTCCCCGAGGTTCAGCCGGGCTGCATCATCGAATATCGCTACGAGCGCCTGTTCAACATGAATCTCGTGTTCGGCTCGGAATGGATCGTGAGTGCCGATCTGTACACCAAGCTGGCAAAATTCTCGCTGGACCCGTATCTCGGCTACACACTTCGCACGACGACGCCGGCGGGCGTGCCGCCGGCGACCGTCGGTCCAAGCTTCCAACATGGAATTTTCACGATGGTGACGCGGGACGTGCCGGCATTCATCACTGAAGAATTCATGCCCCCGGAGGACGAATTGAAGATGCGGGTCGATTTCGTCTACATGCGGGACTCCACGATCGACAAGGATGCGGCCACGTTCTGGGCCCGGTGGGGCAAGCAGGCGAACGCCCTCGTGAAGCGATTCATGGACCAAAGCCGCGCCATGCAAGGGGCGGTCGCCCAGATCGTATCGCCGAGTGACTCGCCTGAACAGAAGCTGCGCAAACTTTATGCGCGCGCGCTGCAGATCCGCAACTTGTCGTTCGAGCGCATAAAATCCACCCAGGAGGCGGAGCGCGAAAGCGCCAAGGAAAACGAGGACGTCGCAGATGTGTGGAAGCACGGATACGGCAATGCACATCAGATTACCGAGCTGTTCGTTGCATTGGCACGCGCGGCCGGATTCGACGCAGATATCGTTGCCTTGTCGACGCGCAACCGCTTTCTATTCAACGAGGAATTGCGCAATCCGTCTCAGCTGAACGCCGTCGTCGCGCTCGTGCGACTCGGCGGCCAGGACGTCTTCCTCGCACCCGGCACGCCGTACGCGCCGTTTGGAATGCTGCCCTGGAGCGAGACCGTCGTGATGGGACTGCGCCTCAATGAATCGGGAGGCGTGTGGGTGAGGACGCCCCTCCCCCCGGCATCGGCGTCACGGTTGGAGCGCACGGCGTCTCTGCGTCTCATGCCCGATGCCAGTGTTGAAGGCACGATGACGTTCACCTTCACCGGCTTGAATGCGCTCGCGCATCGCCTCGAGGAGCGCAACGAGGACGATACCGAACGGCGGCGGCGGCTCGAGAATGAGGCCAAGGCGGACCTGGCCGACGGCGGCGAGGTAACGCTCACGAATACACCCGACTGGTCCGACGCCGATGCGCCGCTCGTCGCGAATTTCGACATCAAGATGCCTGGGTGGGCGCGTACGGTGGGTGCGCGCGCGCTGGTCCCCGTCGGCATTTTCGCCGGCGCCAATCGGCATGTTTTCGAGCATGCGACCCGCACTCATGCCGTGTACTTTCACTTTCCGCATCAGCTCGCGGACGATGTCACGATCGATCTGCCGCCGGGTTGGAAGGTGAGCTCGGTGCCGCAGGCGGGCGGCGCCGACATCAAGATTGCCGATTGCAAGTGGACGGCGGATGGCTCGTCGAGCGCGCTGCATCTAAAGCGCGATTGCTCCATCGATACCCTGCTGGTGAACGTCAAGTACTACTCCCAGCTGCAGGATTTCTACCAGGCCTTGCGGCGCAGCGCGGACGAGGAGGCGGTCCTGAGCCTTCCCGACGGCGCCAACGCGCATGCCGCGTCGACCGGCCTATAGCGTGCGGTCCTCGGGAGTCTTATCTCGGCGGCCGGCCGCAGGCGCACTCTTCGGTCTGATCGCGGTCTCTTCGCTCGCCGTCGGCCCGGCGCTCGGAGCGGACGCGCCCAAATGGATGCACGTGCTGACCGGTATCTCGCTACCCGCCTACAACGAGAAAACCGAGGCGGTGCAGCTCTACTCCGAGACCTCGATCACCGTCGAGCCGAACGGAAAAATCAAGCGCCTCGAGCGCAAGGCCTACAAGATACTGCGGCCGGACGGCGCGAAGCGAGGCCTGCTGGCTTTCTGGTCGGCCGAGGGACGCAGACGGGTCACGGATCTGCATGCGTGGTGCATTCCGGCGAGCGGCAAGGACTATGCCGTGAATCAACGGGACGCGCTCGTGGCCGGCATGTCGGGCGTGCCAAACGGCGAGCTCGCGAGCGATATACGCGCGGTTGCGCTGCAGGTTCCGGCCGCGGATCCGGGGAACATCATCGGGTACGAACTCGAGACAGACGAGACTCCCGAGGCGCCGCTCGATGTATGGACCTTTCAAGACACCATCCCGGTGCACGAAGCGCACTACACCCTGCAACTGCCGGCCGGCTGGAGCTACAAAGCGACCTGGCTGAATCACGCGGAGGAAAGTCCGCTGAGTGCCGGGGCGAACCAGTGGCGCTGGACGCTCGAGGATCTGGCGGCCGTGCGCGTGGAGCCGCGCATGCCGCCACTCTCCGGAGTCGCGGGCAGCATGTACGTGACGCTGATCGCGCCTGCGATCCAGAGGCGCAACATGGAGACCTGGAACGACATCGGCGCCTGGTACACGGTCCTCGCACGCGGCCGGCGCGATCCTTCGCCGCAATTGAAACAAAAAGTGGCGGAATTGACCGCCGCTGCGCCCAACTTGCTCGCGAAGATGCAGGCACTAGCCGCGTTCGTCCAGAATGACATCCGCTACGTTGCCATCGAGCTCGGGATTGGTGCCTACCAACCGCACGCGGCGGTCGACGTGCTCCGGCACGAATACGGCGATTGCAAGGACAAGGCGACGCTGCTCGGCGCAATGCTCGACCAGATCGGCGTCCAGTCCTTCCCGGTCATCATCAACGCCGCGCGCGGCGTTGTTACCAGGGAGACGCCGCCGACGCTTTATGGTTTCAACCACGCGATCCTCGCCGTGGCGCTTCCCGCCGATCTCGACGACCCCGTTATCGAGGCGACGTACCCGCATGCAAAGCTCGGGAAGCTTCTATTCTTCGATCCGACCAATCCGATCACCCCCTTCGGCAGCCTGATGGGGTCCCTACAGGGAAACTACGGCTTGCTGATCACCCCGGACGGCGGGGAACTGATCCAATTACCCGCCATGCCTCCCAGCGCGAACGGCATCACCCGGACTGCGACACTGACGCTCGACGAAACAGGAACGCTGCGGGGCGATGTACGCGAGATGCGGCTGGGTGACCGCGCGGCGGAACAGCGATTCGCGGTGCGTACGGCGAAAGCAGAGACCGATCGGATCCGGCCGATCGAAACGTTGCTATCGGCGTCGTTATCTTCTTACCAGATCACCAAGGCCAGCATCGTCAATTTGCCCACCTCTTCCAGGGCGTTCGAGTGGCGCTATTCGCTCGAGGCAAGTCACTATGGCAGGACGGCCGGCGATGTCCTGTTGATCCGACCGCGCGTCGTGGGCCGCAAATCGAGTGCCATGCTGGAAACCAAGGAGCCGCGCGAGCATGCGATCGAATTCGAGGAGCCGGAGCGCGACTTGGATGTGTTCGAGATCACGCTGCCACCGGGCTACCAGATCGACTCGCTTCCCCAAGCCGTCGACGTCGACGACGGCTTCGCCGCATATCACAGCAAGACCGAGCTCGTCGGCCACACCCTCCGATACACGCGCTCGTATGAGATCGACCAGTTGAGCGTTCCCGTCGACCGCGCTCGGGATCTGCGCGCGCTTTATCGCATCATCGAAGCCGATGAGCGCAATGAGGCGATCCTGAAGCGCGCGCCCTGACGGCAGGTTCCGCCTGCGATCCCACGTGTCATGGGCGTGTGAATTTTCGGTTTATGTGGGGCCGGGTGGCGACACGCGAGCCAACTATCGTGACGTCTGATGTGTTAGGCGGCATTGCGGCCGTCGCGCGGTTTACAGTTCAAGAGCTTGCACAGATTCCCTCGGCGAGTTGGTGCTGTCGACCCTGACCGGTCGCAGGCGCCGTCGCACCACCCGCCCGATAGCCGCCATTCATCGTCACCGCAGCCCTTGGGCAGCAATCGTCATTCAACCCCGTGCTGCGCCTACTCCGGCAGCGTTATACCGGAGCCGCCCATCTCCTTCGGGAAATCTTGCATCTTCGGCAACCCGTCCTTAATGCTCAGCACCTTCTCTCCATAGGACACATGCACGGCAGGCTTGAAGGCGAGGGTCGGCAGCATCGCCGCGTATACGTCAACGAGGTTCATCGGCGGATGATCCGTGAACAGGTGGCCGCCGCAGGTCTTGCACCACTTGCGGAAACTCTTCGCCGTCTTGTTATACGTGCCGATGTTGCCTGCGCCCTTCGTGACCTTCAGCGCGCCCGGCTTCCATAGCGTGAAGGCGTTCACCGGACCGGCTGACCAGTGTCGGCAGGATTCGCAATGACAGAAGCCCATCGCGACCGGTTCGCCGCTGACCGAGAATTCTACCGTACCGCAGAAGCACTTCCCCTTGTGCTCGCTCATCGGAACCTCCTTCTTGTTCGTGACCTTCAAATTATCTCGCCCGCCGATGGACCAGGCAAGACGATCTCGCCCGAATTCTCCGAAACCACTGATCGCGACGTCCAGCTTCTAGTAGTCGCTCCAAGGCTCGGAATCCGGCGGTGCTTACGGCCGCTTCCGGGGCATGCATTGCACGGTACTCGGATTTGGCGTCGCGGCTCCATGCAAGGTGGCGCCGACCATCACAGCATCGTCGCCTCACGCTGAACTGGCGACACGGTTTGTGCGGCACCACATAACTCAGGACGCCGTGGGACCGGGTGAATTCCGGCACGCGGTCCCATTTTGGAACGGGGCCCAAGTGGGAGACCGCGGTACGTCCTAGGGGACGCGAGAGCTGGAAGTTTCAATGACGAACACGAACAAGAGTGGGGACGTCGGGCGAGTACCGAAAACGGCGGATCTTCGCTAAGCTTCCGCTGACTGGTTACCATGGAGACCCGCATGAGCACGTCCGCAATTCCGGAAAAGTTTCTCGATCTGTTCACGAAGAAGGCGTTCGCGCATCTCGCGACGCTGATGCCCAATGGAGAACCGCAGGTGACGCCAGTGTGGATCGACTACGATGGCAAACAGGTGGTCTTCAACACCGCGGCGGGGCGACAGAAAGACAAGAATCTGCAGCGCGATGGTCGTGTGTCCATGTCCATCATCGATCCTGACAATCCATATCGATACCTCGAAGTCCGTGGCCGCGTGAGCGAACGTACAATGAGCGGTGCGGACTTGCACATTGATAAAATGGCCAAGAAGTATCTGGATCAGGATAAATATCCGTTTCGGCAGCCGGGCGAAGTACGAGTGATCTTCAAGGTCACGCCGGAGCACATCACCTCGATGGGCTGAAGAGCTGCCTGCCGGTAATCCCGGACCGCACGGAGCCGCAGGCCGCAGAGCCTCGGTCGGTCCGGCCAACTGCAATCGCCATCGCCGCGGCACAGGGGCTGCGCGAGACCGCCGCCGAATCGATGTCCATTCCCAACGCTTTCCGACTGGATCAACGCGTTGACCCCAATCCTAAGAGTGGAGCGGGCGATGGGAATCGAAACCACACGGAAGGCGCTTGCGGGCCTTAAAAACAAGCTGTTTGACCGGATGGCGGATCCCAAGGGTCATGGGCGTGTGAATTTTCGCGGTACGTGGGGCCACGTAGGACGTTTGAGCCGACTGTCGTGACTTCTGATGTGCTAGGCGGCATTGCCGGCCGCCGCACGGTTTACATGTCAATCAGACAGCTCTCGACAATGCTTCGGCCATCCGTGTTTGCCAGCCAGGACCGGTCGCCTTCCAACGCGCCAATGTTTCCGGTGGCAATCGGAGAGAGATCGATGTACGCGCCCTGCCCGACTTCGGTCGTCCACGTGGTTTCAACATCTTGGCAGCAGACGCGGCGCCGAAGATTTCTGGCAACACGTCACGCGCCTTCCGGGCACGCGCAAAGGTTTCCTTCGTCCACGCCGGGTTCTCACGATCCGCCTTCTGCGGATTAGGCTTGCGCTTCATATCGTTTCACCTCGCGTTTATTGGCCTTGCGCAGACTGATCACATGCGCCTTATTGGCGCGCGGCGTGAAAACCATCATATGCAATCGATCTCCGATCAGACCTAACGCCTGAAATCGCCGCTCACCGTAGTCCTTTCGAAGATCCTTGACTATGAGCGCGCTGTCCCAGGCAAATTCCGCCGCCAATTCAAACGGGATGCCCCGCGCGAGTACATTCTTCTCGCTCTTGGCTGAGTCAAAGCTGATATTCACCATTTATTGTATATACGTATATACTGTAATGCAAATGCATTTCTAGCTCCCTGCATACAGCGGTTAATCAGAGCCTAGAGGTTGCACAGACTCGCCCAGCGAACTGGTGCTTTCGGCCGCTCGCGACCGGGGCGGTCTGCTTACTAGCAGAGTACCGCAGGGACAATCGCATCCTTTTTATCGTCGAGCATTTCATGCGTAATTGGCTTTCGTTGGGATTGCTCAAGCGCCGAAACGCGATCCGCTTCTTTGCTTTGAGGCGCCGTCGAGGCTAGCGTGGATTACCAGGGAGGCCATGAAATGCAGAAAGCAATAATGCTAGGGCTGCCGTTGTCGTGTGTTGCGGCTGCTAAAGGAGCCGATGACCCACGGTCACGATTTCTGGCAGCACCAAGCCTTTAGTCAGCGTGCCTATTACTTGGATCTCCGGTCCGGAAGCTCAACCAGACAAGTATCGAAGCATGCCCCCGCTACCAACAACCCCACCTGGCGACTACTCGCAGACGCAAGGCGCCCGCTTCGAGGTTCATATCGAAAAGGCGCGGAGTCTCTACGGACCGGGTTGATGACGCCTATGCCATTTGCGTCGTTCTACTGTCTGTCAAAGACCACCACGTCGTCGTACGGGGTGCCGTTGACGCTCGTTCCTTTGCTCAATAATGTCATGACCTTGTCGTCCTTGGAGACCGTGCGGGTTATCGTACCCACGGCCTTGCCCGCCTTCTTCTGCGTGCTCTTGACAGTATTGCTGTCGATCCGCGTAAATGCCAGAACGTCGTAGTCGGGGGAACCCGTGATCGGGTAGTCCTTGCCGTCATACTTGAAAGTCGACTCCCTGGATATCGGCGCGCTGTCCGCAGCGACCCCGGTGAACCTGAGCGCAGTGCCCTGTGGCGTCTCAGTGTACGTCCGCGTAAGAGACTTAGGTGCCGGGCCGGGGCTGAATTTGGACTTCGCTAAATTCACTTTCCAAGTGCCAACGATCGGATCTGCTAATTTTTGCATGGGCCCTCCGTCTGCTAACGATTTGTACTTCTCATGAGTGACATTGGCATTTACGCTGCGCCTAAGAGTTCGATCTGGCAATACGTAGAATATGCAGAAACGCCGCGCATGTGCGTCCCCACCGAAACCTGTTCGTCAGAGAGATTACTGATCGCAATGGACGCCTAAGGAACCGATCGGCTATGTTTGACGGACGTAGCCGGCCGGGACGGCCGCTTATAGTTTGCCAAATAACATTGCCAAGCGCCCTGAGGCTGCGGAATTAGGCGTGTCCGCCCCCGTGCTCTTTAACGGGAGCGCCCGATAGCGGTCGCTGGTGTCCGGCTGGTTGAGGCACATTGCGGACCTAAGAAACGAGCGTCAGCGCTCACGAGCTTGGGGTCACACAAATTATTCTTGGGAATTGCTGCGCGTGACAGTGGGTGTGAATGCTGGGAGCAACGTAGGGATACCTCAAGATATGAGGCAGGCCGCAAATCGACGCGCATTCCCAACGCTTTCCCGTAGGATCAATGTCTTGACGCCAATCTCGCGTCCCTACATGTCCTGAGGCTAGCCAGAGAGTGGAGCGGGCGATGGGAATCGAACCCACGGCTCAAGCTTGGGAAGCTTGGGTATTACCATTATACGACGCCCGCTGCGCGATCGATTCTAGTCGCGTTCCATGGGGTCGGCAAATCATCGACAAAATCGACGGGGACAGTTCTGGGAATGGTCGCAAACCAATAGCCCCGCGCGTGCGAGGCTGGGGGCTATTGCAACGTCTCACATAACCAGAATCAGGCGAAAGATAAGTTGCGCCGACGGGCCATTACGCCAACTCCGGCGACGCCGGATAACATGAGCCACACACTAGCCGGAAGCGGCACCGGCGTGAAGGTTGCCAGATTCTGGATGCTGCCGCCATTGGTGCCATCATCCTGCAGGTAGGTCAGCTGCTCGGTGATCGGACCGGACAGGTTGCCCAAATACGTGGCGACCTGTGCATTGACCGCGGCGGCGTTAGCTCCGTTCGCGGTGACGGCACTTGCGCCCGAGAAGTCGAACATGATGTCCCACATGGCGATCTGGAATGCCGCCGACTGATCGACCGTGGTGATGCTACCCAGCCAGTTAGAGGCGAGGTGCTCGAGATTCGCGACCGTGGTGGCGCCGTTCGCACCGGTGTAGAGGCTGGAGAAATAAGCGGTCGTAGTCGGATTGCCGCCGCTCAGCAAGCTAAAATTGTTGGTACTGCCGATATTGATGGTGTGGGACAGGTCGACGCACCACGCCAGTATATCCGGACCGGTCGGTGCACTCTGCGTGCCGGGCGTGAGCCGATCGCCGCCCGTCAAGACAGTGCCCGTCACCGCAGTCGTATTGCCGACCGGCATAGTGGGAATATTAGAGTTGTCGTAGCCCGTGTATCCGTCGCCGCTCGGATCAACGCTGCCGCCAGTCGTATAATAGCCGCCGGGAAAGTAATATGAACCAGCTCGCGCGGTCGACGCGCCCGCCAGCGCGGCAACACAAGCCAAGGCTACGGACAGGCTCCGCACCCCGGTGGACGTCCCTTTGAACCGGGTAATGTTCTTTAGGTCAAGCAACGAAGACATAGCCATTTAATAATCCCTTTGATGACCTAAGTCGATATACACGATTCTGAAGAAACGCCAGGGCAGCGGTAGAACCTACCGACAAGCAATCGCAGGGCAATGTCAATCGTGTGAACTTTCCATAACAACGGCGCAATCAGTCACGGGATTGCCTGCATGCTAGGGGCGCCCTCGCCGATGGGCTAATCCAGCCGCATCTTCGGTCACGTGCCGGCGCATGCACGGACCTCGCGTGCACCGGCATCCCCGCGGAAAAATCCGCAGTCCGAGAATTCCTGAGATTTCCTGACGCTTGAACTTAGCCCAGTGACGCCCGGCGGCAGCGAGTCATGACGCCGAGTCCGGCAATGCCGGAAAGCAGCAGCGGCAACGCCGGGGGAAGCGGTACCGCCGCCGGAGCCACGTCCACATTGAATGTGAGGTAGGCGTTGTAGGCATTGTTGCTGCCGTCAACGAGCAGCAGCGAATTGCTGGATCCGTTGACCGAGCCCAGCGACACGCCGCATGTACCGCCGGTCGCCGTCAATGAGCAGGTCAGCGCGGACAACAACGGGTTGTTCTCGGTCACGCCCAGCGTCGGACTGATGAAGTTCACGTTCGTGGTGCTGCCGTCTACCGAGGGCGTGTTGAGAGAAATACTTTCTGTCCCATGGGTGCCGGGCGTCACCGTGACGTTTATGCCGCTCGCCGAAAATATCGCCCCCGACTGGAGTTCCTCACCCCCGAAGTAGGTGTTGGCGGTCAGCGTAAACGTGAAATCCGCCTTGTCGGTGCCACTGTTGTAGTCCAAGCTGCCCGATACCGCACCGCCGCTGCTGTACGTGTAGCCGTCGATCGGAGTCGCGGGACAAATCGCTCCGATGGCGCACAGTCCGCCGGCATCGAGCCCGCCTCCCGTAATGTTAACCGTGCTGGCGAGCGCGGTTTGGGGAACGAGCGCGAACCCAAGAGCCAACGCGAGAGCAGTGCCGAAAGCGGCGTACGCGGCACTCCTGCCGCGGTTGGCTCCCACTGCGGTCGATGTTCCCATAAGCGGCCCCTTCCGAAATTCTTGATGACCCAATCGCGGTTCGTGATTCACGCGGCGGTCCGCCTGTGCCGGCGCAGAAACGGAACACCGAAGAGGCCGAGGCCCGAGATCAAGAGCCAGGCAGTGGCCGGCAGCGGCACGGCCATGCCATTAAACGCGATGTCCGCCGTCAAAGCGATCGTTTTACCGCCAACGCTGATGTCCCCCAGCGTGATTGCATCGAGGCCGAGAGTGCCCGAGGTGCCACCGATCCCGATCGTGCCGCTCAAGCCCGTCGTCGGCGCGCCCGGCACGTTCTGGACGGTGCCACCATTGACCGTATACGACCCGGATGCCGTCGCCGCGGCGCTCGTGATTTCATAGTCGCCACCGCCGAGGTTCGTGACCGTGCTTGTGCCCGAGTTCTGCAGACTCAGCGCGCTGAACGCGATTTGGGTTCCGTTGAAAGCCGAGGGAGAGGTGACGGTTACGATCTGCGGCGCCGCCGAAAAAACGAACGAGTCGAGAGTCAATCCGAGCGCATCGAAGCCCACACTGGATGCAGAGCCCGTCTCGAGCGTGAACACATTATTCGAAAGCGTGATCGTGACGAGGGGGTTGCTGAGGTCGGATGCCACGATGGTCACGGTGCCGCCGGGGATCTCATCGTAGAGGACCTCGGACGCCTGGGCTCCGCCCACGAGACCCGCCAGCCCCAGTGCCCCGACCGCCAGGAAAGTCGACTTCGAAGCTCTCGTCATGGTGTTTACCCCTAATCCATTAGTGCTGGCGTCACCCTGGACGCCACCAAACCAATCACTACCGCAGCACGGGTCCGGCAACTCTCCCTGATTCACTCGGCAAGACCATGTACGGCGCGTGAATCTTTGATAACACGGCCGCCAATGCCAACTGCGACTTCTGCTTGAACCCATGCTATCGGCCGGGATGCGGTTTATTGTGTCCGGCAAATGAATTTTCCATAACATGCGCGCTGCGCTACTATTTCGCTGCGGTTGGCACCTAGGAACATGATTACAATCAATGCGCTAGCGGGCATCCCCAACGGCGAAAGCCGCGGTAACGCTAGGGGCTTGCTAGCGCCCGAAAGCCTAAATCCCGCCCAAGGTCATGGGCTGGGGCGCAACGATCGGCAGCCGCGTCGGTCGAATCTCCTGTGGGAACTGCCTTGGCGTGCGAAAGTCTACCGAATCGCAATCGCTGAGACGTAAGTCCATGATTGTGAAGTTTTATCAAGATCAACGTCTCGGGGAATCGACTTGAAGATCATCATCTGGACCGGTCTCGCGCTCTCATTGCTCTGCCTCGGCGGCTGCAACAATCTCAAGTACCAAGTCGGCGGCACCGTCACAGGCTTGTCCGGATCGGGGCTGGTTTTGGAGGACAACGACGGCAATAACCTCGGCGTCACCGGCAATGGCACGTTCACCTTCGGGACCGGCGTCAAGAACGGCGATGTCTACTCGGTGACCGTCGCAACCGAGCCGTCCAATCCGACACAAACCTGCACGGTCTACAACGGCTCGGGCACGATCGACAAGGCAGCGGTCACCCATATCATCGTGACCTGCACCCAGGCCGGACAATTCGCCTGGGTCGCGAATCAAACCTCGAACGGCATCTCCGCCTATGCGATCGATTCGACGACCGGGTTTTTGACGCAAGTTGCGGGTTCCCCATTCGCGGCGAACGGCTCGACGCCAACCGGGATCGCGGTCGATCCCAACGGCCAGTATGTTTACACTGCGAATAACGGCTCCAACACGGTTGGCGTTTACTCGATTGACCCCACGACGGGAGCGCTCTCGCAAATCGGTGCGCCGGTCGCGACGCAAAGCGGACCCGTCGCCTTGACGGTCGATCCCTCCGATAGCTATTTGTACGTCGCCAACCAGGCATCGAACGATGTCTCGGCGTATTCGATCGCATCGGGCGCTCTGACCGAGATCAGCGGTTCGCCGTTTGCGGTCGGCGCAGGCCCGATTGCGTTGCGCACCGATCCCGGCAGCAATTATCTGTACGTAGCTAATTATTCGGACGGCACGGTAACCGTGCTGGCGATCGATCCTTCGACGGGGGCTTTGACGAGCATTTCCGGATCGCCGTTCGGCGCGGGGGCCGGCGCCGCTTCGATCGCGATCGATCCGACCGGCACCTACGCCTATGTCGCGAATAACGGCGCTGCGACGATTTCGGCGTTCACGATTACGTTGGATTCCGGTGCGCTGGCGCCAATTTCCGGCTCACCGTTTTCGACCGGATCGGACGCCGAGTCCATCGCCGTGGATCCCGCCGGCGCACATATCTATGCGGCGGATGCGACCGCCGCGAACGAAATCGCCGCATATACGATTTATCCGAGCAGCGGCGCATTGACCTCGACCGGCCCCAGCGTCGGTGCGGGCGCGCTGCCGATCTTCGTGACCATCGACCCGGCGGGCACTTTTGCCTATGTGGCCAACGGCAATTCCAACGACGTGTCGGTGTATTCGATCAGCACGGGTACCGGTTTATTGACCGCCATAGCCGGCTCGCCGTTTGCGGCGGCCAGCGGGCCTCGGTCGATTGCGATCCACTGATGCGACGATCCGAGGCGCTTGCTGCAGCGAACCCAGGCGCCGAGGCTGCGGATGAGCGGGGCATATGCTAACAATTGCGACTTGGCGCACTGCAATTTGACAATTCCTTGGCAGACTGAGCATCAAATGACAGCGGTTTGTTCAGCAAAGTTACGGCACTCGCGCTTTCGCGCTGCGGCATTTGCTGCCCTCGCCGGCTGTTGCGCGTTCGCGGCATCCGGAGCGGCGCAGGCGGCGCTAGGGGGCCGCTATGCATCGATCGCCGCCGATCAAGCGCAATTGCACGCTTCGATCAAAATGACCGCTCATTCCGCTTACGAGGTGCATGAGTTGACGCTCGCGTCGGGCACGACCGTGCGCGAATACGTCGCGGCCTCAGGAATCGTGTTTGCGGTCGCCTGGACCGGTCCGTCGCTGCCCAATCTGCAGCAGACGCTGGGCACCTACTTCGCGGACTATAGGAGTGCGGCGCAATCGAGGCGCGGCGGACGCAATCACCTGAGCCTCGAGCGCAGCGACCTGAGCATTGAGGCGGGCGGTCACATGCGCGCTTTCTTCGGTCGGGCGGTATTGGTGCAAGCCGTGCCTGCGGGCGTTTCCAGCAATGAATTGCGATAGGACGGGCGCATGAACTTCTTTCGCCTGCTGATGATCGGATTGGCCGCGACGATGGCATCGGCCGCTTGCAGCAGCAAAGGACCGCCTGCGGCTACCCCCGGCAACCCCAATCCGATCCCGGCGCCGACCACGAACGTGGCCGCGGTGCTCGTCAATGCGGGCCCCGCCGGCGTCAATGCCGTCAATACTTTGTACACCTCGGTAACGCTTTGTGTGCCCGGCAGCACGACGAGTTGCCAGACCATCGACAACATCGAGATCGATACGCAATCCAGCGGCTTGCGCATACTCGCCCCCGTGCTGACGATCACCCTGCCGCTGATTCTCGACAGCAACAACAACGCCAACACGTTCGCCGAATGCGCACAATTTGCCGATAGCGTCAGCTGGGGACCGCTCGCGCGCGCCGACCTGACGATCGCCGGGGAGAGCGCGCCGTCGCTAACGGTCCAACTCATCGGAGATGCGAATTTCGCGACGATTCCGCCCGCGTGCGCCGGCGCAGGCAACGAAGAAGACACGGTGGCGACCTTCGGCGCCAACGGGATATTGGGAGTGGGCACGCCGGCACAGGATTGCGGCGCGTCCTGCGCCGGGTCCACCGAATTCGGATTTTATTACACCTGTACGAGTGCGGGGAATTGCGTCGGGACGCTCATCGATATCGCCGATCAGATGCAAAACCCCGCGACCCTTTTTGCGACCGATAACAATGGATTGATCATCGAGTTACCGAACGTGTCGGCCGCGGGCGCTGAGTCGGTCACCGGAGCCATCGTGTTCGGTATCGACACGGCATCCAATAATGCATCGGGTAAGGCGACCGTGCTCGCGGTCGAGACCGGAACCAGTTACCTGTCGGCGCAGTTCGACGCGCAGAACTACGCCGCGAGTTTCTTGGACACCGGCTCTAATGGCCTATTTTTCAACGACTCTTCTTTGACGCAATGCACCGGAAGCGATCAAAGCTTTTACTGCCCGGCGAACACGGAAAACCTTTCGGCGACTTTGATCGCATACACCGCCTCGGGCACCGGCGGTACCCAAGCCACCGTGAATTTCAGCATTGCCAATGCGGATACCTTGCTGTCCGATGACCAAACGGGGACCGCGTTCGTCAACCTCGGCGGGATCTTTGATGGAACGGGCACCGCCGATACCTTTGATTTTGGCCTGCCGTTCTTTTACGGGCGCAGCGTCTACGAGGTATTCGAGGGCAAATCGAGCTCGGTCGGCACCGGCCCCTACTTCGCGTTCTAATGTTGGCGCACGGATCGCGGCGCTATCACCGCTAGTCCGGAACAGCCGTGCCGCAGGCCTCGATCTCCACCATCAAGTCTTCGCGGCAAATGTCAGCCTGTAGATAAACGATCGGCGCTAGGCGCGCCTCGCTCGCCTCGATTTGTGCCGCGACCGCCGCGAGGTCACTGGGCCTGCGAACATAGACTTTGAGCGTCAGCGTATCGAACGAGTAGCGGCGAGATCCCAATAGCCGGTTGGCTTCACTCAAGACCGCAGCAATATTCACGATCGACTCGCGCGTTTGGGCCGCCGCATCCCCGCTGTGCCGCGTTTCGTGACCGACGATGCTCGAGGTGCCCGAGACGAACAGATTGGTGCCGGCAATGCCGGGCAGCACGCTGGCACGCGAAAATATCGGGCTATGCTCGCCATATTGCGGCGGATAGCGGTAGGCGCTGATCTGGCGCGGATTCTCGATCGCGAGCGGCGGCTCGCGGGCCGCGAGAAAGAACATCGACAAGGGGCTGCCGGTCTTGGAACCTACCGCGCTGGCCGCCGGCACGCTGCCCGCGATCGCCCGTCCACAGCCTTCGAATACGGTTCTTCGCGCCGAATTGAATTGACGGTAGCGTTCTTCACCATCGGCGAGCCCGTTGATGTCGGCCAGATGATTCCAAACTCGAACCAGAAACGGGTAGCCGCTCGCGGCCAACAATTCGAAAATTTCCCGATAGCCGGCGTCGGTCGCGCGCATCAGCGCGGTCGAGCCGCCGTTTCCGCGGTCGGCGCGATCGAGCACCGCGAAATCCCTCTCGTTGACGGCCAGAGACCCGAACAGCAACGGTCCCGCGCACCGGTACTGCACGCGGCCATGCCTCGCCGTCGCGAGCATGTAGGCCGCCGGGGGCACCTCGGACAGTCGCCAGACTTCGCACAGCGTCTCGGCACCTCCCAGTGGCGGAGTCATGCTCGCGGCGAGCGGCACGCACCGCGGCTCGATGACCGGCCGCCTCTCGAAATAAACGATACCAAGCACCTGATCCCACCATGACGCGGAGCGCGCGGCGAGCTGGCCTAGCGGCACATAACCGTGCTCGAGCCGCGGCGCACTCATCCGGGAGGAAGCAGCAAAGACAGTGCCCGCGCATATGCGGAGCGCAGCACATCGGAGTTTGAAACGGTGTACTCGAGGTCGTGCACGAGCCCGTTGTGCAAGCCATAAATCCAGCCGTGCACCTGCAGATACTGGTTGCGTTCCCAAGCGTCTCGGATGATCGAGGTTTGACAGACGTGCGTGACCTGTTCGATGACGTTCAGCTCGCAGAGGCGATTCTCGCGGTCCGCCCGAGCCGTGACTCCGATCAACTGCGCCTCGTGCCGCTCGCGAACGTCCTGGACATGCCGCAGCCAGTTGTCGCTGAGCCCCAAGCGCGTGTTCGCCAGCGCCGAGCGCACTCCGCTGCAACCGTAGTGACCGCAGACGATGATATGTTCGACCTTCAGCACGTCCACCGCGAACTGCAACACCGATAGACAGTTCAGGTCGGTGTGCACGACGATGTTCGCAATGTTGCGATGAACGAACAATTCGCCCGGGGGCAATCCCACGATCTCATTGGCCGGGACGCGGCTATCGGAACAGCCGATCCACAAATAACGCGGTGATTGTTGGCGCGCCAGCCGGGAGAAAAACTCCGGGTCTTTGCGCAGGATTTTCGTCGCCCAATCCCGATTGCTGTCGATCAAATGTTGCAGCGATTTCACAGCGTGAAGTGTAACGGTTTGGCATTGCAACGGTATACTTTGGATCAAACCGATTCTGGGGCGGTACTTTCATGAGCATCACTGACGTGACGGCCGGTAAGCGCCCACCGTATGAATTCGACGTGATCATCGAGATCCCGATGAATGCGGATCCGATCAAGAACGATTGAGGATAATGCCTAGACGGCGGGAGCACCCGCCGCCCAGGGGTCCCAGGCAAACTCTCGCGTCAACCGGCCTTGAAGGCGCTTGCAACCAACGCGGCGAGCTGCGGACTGGGTATTTGCCGCGCGGCGTTGATGATCGCTTGTTCGCGGCAGACTTTCACCGCATGCGGGATGGCCAGTTGGCCGGTATACAAATCCGGACAGACCTGCTTGGAGGCTTCCACCAAGCGGTGATAGAGCGCACGTGCGCCGGCTTCGCTGGAGACGTTCAAATCGGCGAAGCGGACGGTGACCGACGGCACGTCCTCGTCGGCAGTCATTGCGCCGGCGGTCGCGGCGAAAATCGAGCCGATCAGAGAACCGGCGAGCAGAGTCAAGAGGATCTTGCGAGGTGAATTCATTGGGGGTCTCCTTCAGGCTACGGTGAGGTGTTGCGGCAGAGGCTATGAAACACCCGAGCACACCCCCCGGTCTGCGGGCGCTCATCGAACTCGTCCCGCGCAGCAACGGCTTCGTCCCGCATTTCGTCCGTGGTCGCTCGAAAGCGCCCTGTTTGCGCTACGCTTATCGGCGATGACGTGGAAAGAACAACGAATTTTCGATGACGACGGGATCGCGCGCGGCATGAAGTGGCGCCAATTCCTCGGCATCGTTTGCACCTATTGGTTCTACGTCACGGCTTCCAACGTGCTGTATACCTACGGGCTGCGCATCGGGATGTCGAAGTTCACCAACGTGCTGTTGTTCGCGCCCTGGAACGTGCGCGTTCTGCAGCACATATTGCTGCTGCCTGCCTTGCTGGCGTCGTATTGGGCTTCGCTGATCGTCAATTGGCGCGCGCTCTGGGTGTGGATCGCGTTTCAGGTGGCGCTCGGCGCCGCGTTTGCGGCGATGGCTTACCCGGCGATGATGCTGTCGGAGCTGCTGTTCAGCCACAGCATGCACGAGATGGCTCAAACGGCAGGCATGCCGAGTATGTGGAGCGACGAGGCGATGCCCTCGTTGTGGTTTGCAAGTTTCATGACGTTTCTCGTGTCCTACGGTTTCGGTCTCGCGCTGGTCCGAGGGGCGATCATCTACAAACGCTTTCGCGACGCCGAATTGCAAGTCGCGGCGCTGGAGCGCGAATCGCACGCCGCGCGCCTCGCGGCGCTGCGCATGCAGTTGTCGCCGCATACGCTGTTCAATTTGCTGCACACGATCCGCGGCAACATCGAGTGGGACCCGCGCGGCGCCCAGGCAATGGTCGTGCAGCTCGCGGATCTGCTGCGGCGACTTCTGAAAGCCGGCGAGCGCGATTACTCGCGCCTCGCCGACGAACTGCAATTCGCGGGGCTCTATCTGGGGCTGCATCAGCGGCGCTTCGCGGATCGCATCAGCGTCGTGCTGCCCGACCCGGCCACGGTCCCACCGGTCTGGGTACCGAGTTTGATCCTGCAGCCGATCGTCGAAAATGCGATCGTGCACGGGCTGGCGGGTCATCAGGGCACGATCACGATCCACCTCGGCGCCGAGATCGCCGGCGAGGCGCTGATGCTGCGTGTGACCAACACCGTTGCACCCCAATCGACCAAGGGGCAGGATGGGATCGGCCTCAGTAACGTCCGCGAGCGGCTCGCCGTCCAATTCGGCGGCGCCGGCGCGCTGAACTACGGCCGGGAGCGAGACCAATGGTCGGTCGAGATCCGCATGCCGCTGATCTATGCGATAGAGGATGCATGATCGAGGTGATCATCGTCGATGACGAGCCCGCGGGGCGGCGCACGCTGCGCGAGTACTGCGCGCAGGAGTCGGATCTGCGCGTCGTCGGCGAATACGGCGATAGCGCAAGCGCGATCGCGGCGATCCGGGCGCAACGGCCGCGGCTGTTATTCCTCGATGTGCAGATGGAACCGCTCAACGGCATCGAATTGGCGCGCGCACTGGATCCTGCCGCGCTGCCGTCGATCGTATTCGTCACGGCCCATGACGTTTACGCCGTCGAGGCGTTTGAACTCAATGCGGTCGATTACCTGCTCAAACCGTTCGACCAGGACCGCTTCCGCAAAACCCTGACGCGCGTACGGCCAAAAACCCGCGCCGCGACCGCGGGCGACCCGCAGGCGGCGCTCGTTGAATTATTGGCGCAGCTCGAGCGCAAACACTTGGCCCGCGATGACGAGCGGCCACGGATCTTGGCGGAATTCGCCGGACATTTGCACGTCCTCGACGCCGCCAAGGTCGAAATGATCGAGTCGGACCGCAACTATATTTCGATCCGCGTGGGACGCGACAGCTTCCACGCTCGCGGCACGCTGCAGCAAGCCGAACAGTCTCTGCGCTCGCAGCCGATGCTGCGCATCAGCCGCTCGTGCATCGTGAACATGAACTTCGTGCAGGAGGTGAACCGCACCTTGCGCGGCGACTTCATTCTCGTTCTCGTGGGCGGCGCCACGGTGACGAGCAGCGAGGGATTCCGCGCCAAGGTCAAAGAATACCTACGCGGCCTGAAATTCGGGGAGTCATAGCAGCTCTTCCGGCGCGAACGGCGTCAACAGCTTGAGCACGAAGCGCTGCAGGTGCGTGGCCTCCGGGTCGCGGTGCCAGATGTGTTCCGCGCCCGGTGGACCGCTGTGCCATTCGATGTGATTGCTGTGATCCTGAAATTCGAGCTTGTAGCTGCCGTCTTCGCTGATGTCGTCGAGCAGGCTCGTCACCTGGCGGGCGAGCTCACTGCTGCGGATCACGAGACCCAATTCGCTGTTGGTGCGCGCTGAGCGGGCGTCCATGTTGAGCGAACCGATGAATACGGTCTTCTCGTCGATGACGACCGCCTTTGCGTGCAGACTCGCGGCGCCCGAGCGAAACGGGTGAAATCGCGGCCTTGCGGTGCCGAGCTTCGGCCGCACCTCGCTCAATTCAACTCCCAAATGCAGCAGCTCGACGCGGTAGTGCGAATAGCCAATGTGGACCAGCGGTGAATCGGTGGCGGCGAGCGAGTTGGTCAGGATGCGGATGTGCACGCCGCGCCGCACGAGTCCGCGCAGCAGCGCGATGCCGTCTTTGCCGGGAACGAAATACGGCGAAATAATGATGACTTCCTGGCTTGCCGAGCCGATCAGCGCGGAGAGGTCGTTGGCGATGGTTACCTCTTGGTCCGGAGAACTCTCGCTCGCAATCTTCACCGGCCGGTCGGCGAGCACCGTGGCCGGCACCCACGTCAGTTGCAGCTGCCCGGCATCGATCTCGCGCGCGAGGAAATCCGGGTCGCCCGAGGATGCCTCATCGACGGCCGCGGCCTCCTCGAGCCACGGCGGTTCCGGTTCGACCGGGACCGGTGCGGCGATCGAGGCGATCGGATACGAATATTTGCTGTTCCAGAAGGCGTCGAAGGAAGCCGATAGTTGCGGCACGATGGTGCCGGCCGCGACGACATCGAGGTCGATGAAATTGCTGTCCTTGTCGCGCGTAAAATACTGGTCGCCGATGTTCCTTCCGCCGGTGATCGCGAGCGCATTGTCGGCGACGAACAGCTTGTTGTGCATGCGATGGTTGATGCGCGGCAACTCGGAGAATGAGGCGAGCACTCGCGTCCATAACGCGGACCTTCCGCCGGCGAACGGATTGAAGACGCGCACCTCGATATTGGCGTTCTGCCCCAAATGCATGTAGCGCCGATCTTGTCCGGCAGTATTGAAATCATCGACGAGGATACGGACCCTGACGCCGCGCTCCGCCGCGCGGCGAACGTGCTGCAGCAAAATCCGCGCCGATTCGTCCTGAGTGATGATGTAGTACTGGATGTCGAGCGTGCGTTCGGCGCGATCGGCGAGCGCGATGAGGCTTGCCAGTGCCTCATCGCCCGAGGCCAGCAGTCGGATACCCGAGAGCTTGGCCGGCTCGGCATCGCCGGCGACGAGGCGGCCGAGCGTCGTGCTGCCGGCATCGCGTATCGCCTCGCTGCGCTCCTTATGCACGTGGTGCGGCAGGCTGGCGCAACCGGCCGCGGCGAAGCAGAGCATCGCCGCCGCCAGCGCGGGCGCGGGCGCGACACCGGACCGGGATTTACGCATTCGCCGATGATATCAGGCACACTTTGCAGCCATGTTATCGCACCGACCCATACGCAGTTACGTGCTACGCGCCGGACGCATCACGGCCGCGCAAGACCGGGCATTGCGCGAGCTATGGCCGAGCTTCGGGCTCGAATTCGAGTTGGGCGTGGCGCCGCTCGATTTGGATGTGATTTTCGGTCGCGCCGCGCCTCGCTGCCTGGAGATCGGCTTCGGCACCGGCGAAGTCCTCGGATCGTTGGCAATCGCGAATCCGCAGGTGGACTATCTCGGCATCGAGGTGCACCGCTCGGGAGTCGGGCGCCTATTGCTGCAAGCGCAACACGCCGGGCTCAGGAACCTGCGGGTGATCTGCCACGACGCGGTCGAGGTGTTGGCGGCGGGAATACGCGACGGCGCGCTGGCCGAAGTGTTGGTGTTCTTTCCGGATCCTTGGCACAAGAAGCGCCACCACAAGCGCCGCCTCATCGATCCCGAGTTCGTCGCGACGATTGCCCGAACGCTGCAGAACGGCGGCGTCCTGCGCCTCGCCACCGATTGGCAGCCCTATGCCGAGCAAATGCTCGAGGTCTGCAATGCGAACCGGGATCTTGCCTCGCTGAGCGAGGACGGGACTTACGTGGCGCGACCGGATTTTCGCCCCGCGACGCGCTTCGAACGGCGCGGCGAGCGTCTCGGCCATGGCGTTTGGGATCTTGCCTACCGGAGGCGCGAGCGCTGATCCCGGCATTTTGTCCCCCTCAGCCCGAAGCCGCGCTCGATTTCTCGCGGGCATCCAATTCGCGCACCGGCCTGTGCAGTAGCAGCAGCAAGACGAGGCCCGGTATCGACGTCAAAAACGTCACGATGAAGAAATTCGCCCAGCCGACCGCGGCGACGACCTGCCCCGCGACCGCGCCCATGAGCACGCGCGGCACCGCCGCCAGCGCGGACAGCAATGCGTATTGGGTCGCGCTGAAGCTCGCCTCGCATTGGGCCATCAGGAACGCGACGAACGCCGCCTGCCCCATGCCGCCCGCCAAGGTATCGATGCTGGTCGTCACGATCAGCAGCCAGAGGTGCTTGCCGGCGAGCGCGAGCCACATGAACAGCAGAAGCGTCAGTGCCTGCGCGATGCCGAAAGTCAGCAGCGATCGGTAGAGGCCCCAGCGCATGTAAATCCAGCCGCCGAGCGCCGTGCCGATCATCGTCGAAATGGTCATGTTGAGTTTGCCGGCGACGCTCAACTCCTTGAGCGAGAAGCCGACGCCCTTGATCATGAACGCGCTATAGAGACTCAATGCGAACGCATCGCCGACTTTGTACAGCAGCACGAGCAGCAGAAAACCCCAGGCGCCCGGCTGTGCCAGCAAATGGCGCACCGGCTCGACGACGGCGTCCCTGAGAGTGAGCGGCGGGCGGCCCGGCGTCGTGGGCTCCGGTGCCCAGAGCGTCGCGAAAATCATCAGCGACATCAGAATGGCGACAATCCCATAGGCGATGTGCCAGCCGACGTACGAGGCGATGAACACGATGACCGTGCCGGCGAACATCGCGGCGCTGCGGTAGCCGAAGCCCGTGACCGCGGAGGCGAGCGCGCGCTCCGGCGGCGGGATCACGTCGACGCGATAAGCGTCGATGACGATGTCTTGAGATGCGGACAAGAACACGACGATGAGCGCAATGATTCCCAAGGCAGCCGGCATCTTCGCCGGTTCGCTCAAACTCATGACGCCGATCGCGAACGCCAATGCCAGCTGAAACAGCACGATCCAGCCGCGGCGCCGTCCCAGCAGCGGCGGCAAATAGCGGTCGAGCAGCGGCGCCCACAAGAATTTCAGCAAATACGGCAGCCCGACCAACCCAAAGATGCCGATGGTCTTGATATCGACGCCGGCGTCCGCGAGCCAGGCCTGCAAGGTCGAGAGCGTCAGATTGAACGGTAAACCCGATGCAACGCCGAGCAGCAGGATCGCGGCCATGCGCCGCTGCTTGAGCGCCTGCAGCAGCGTTTCCTTGGGTTCCAGGTCCACGCGCTAGAACTCGAACTCGTAGTCGATGATCAGCGGCGCGTGATCCGAGAAGCGCTGGTCCTTGAAGATCTGGGCGCTCTTGACCCTGCCGCGCATCGCCGCCGTTGCGATGTGGTAATCGATGCGCCAGCCGACGTTCTTGGCATAAGCCTGGCCACGGTTCGACCACCAGGTGTATTGGTCCGCCGCGGTGTTGGTTTCGCGAAACGCATCGACGAATCGGCCGGGACCGAACAGCTCGTCGAGCCACAAACGCTCCTCGGGCAAGAAGCCGGAATTCTTCTGATTGGATTTCCAATTCTTGAGATCGATGGGCTTGTGCGCGATGTTCCAATCCCCGCAGAGAATGCACGGCGTCTTGCGCCTTTGCAGCTTGCGCAAATGCGGCATGAAGGCTTCGAGGAATCGAAATTTCGAGGCTTGGCGCTCGGGTCCGGAGGATCCGGACGGCAGATACAGCGACACGACGCTCAAACCCCCGAAGCGCGCCTCCAGATAGCGGCCTTCCCGATCGAATTCGGGCACGCCGAAGCCGCGGCTGACTTGCGTGGGCTGTTTGCGCGCATACAGCGCGGTGCCGGCATAGCCCTTCTTCTCGGCATCGAAATAGTGGCAATGGTAGCCCTCGGGCCAGAAGACGGGATCGGTGAGCTGCGCGATTTGCGCCTTGGTCTCCTGGACGCAGACCACATCGGCATTTTGGGAGGCAAGCCACTTGAACAGCCCTTTGCTCGCGGCGGAGCGGATTCCGTTCGCATTCAAGGTCACGATTCGCATGGCGCGCGATGATATCAGTACGCGTGTGCTTGCGGAGGCGCGCTTCCCTTGCGAGACTTCGACGTCTATGACCAGCGCCTATAAAAACGAGTTCATCGAGTTGTGCATACGTCTCGGCGTCTTGAAGTTCGGCAGCTTCAAGCTCAAATCGGGCCGGGAGAGTCCGTATTTCTTCAATGCGGGATTGTTCAATACCGGCGAGGCGATCGCGGCCGTCGGCCGTGCCTATGCGGCCGCCGTGGCCGAATCGGGCTTGGCCTTCGATACGCTGTTCGGCCCCGCCTATAAAGGCATCCCGCTCGCAACCGCAACCGCCGCGGCGCTGGCCGATCACTACGGCCGCAGCGTCCCCTTCGCGTTCAATCGCAAGGAAGCCAAGGACCACGGCGAAGGCGGACTGATCGTCGGCGGCCCGCTCACGGGGCGCGTCCTGATCGTCGACGACGTCATCACCGCGGGCACCGCAATACGCGAGTCGATCGAAATCATTCGGGCCGCGCACGCAACGCCTGCGGGCGTGCTGCTGGCGCTGGATCGGCAGGAGCGCGGCGCGGCAAGCGCCCGGTCGGCCGTTCAGGAGGTCGGCGCACAATTCGGCATTCCGGTTGTTGCGATCCTCACGTTGGCCGATCTGATCGGGCATATGCGGGCGCGAGGGGCAACCTTAGAACTTTCCGGCATGCTGACATATCGGGACCGGTACGGTTTGGCAGACTGAAGACTGCGCCCTGGAAAACCGACGCGCCGCCCTTCACAATGGGGCTTACCTCAGGGGGAGGCATGCTGTTGAGAAATACTGCCTGGATCGTTGCCGTCGTCGTGCTGCTCGCGGGTGCGGGTTGGGCGATTGCGGACAATATCCCTTCGAGTCGGCGCCTCTATAAATGGGTCGATGAACAGGGGGTCGCTCATTACGGCGATCAGATCCCGCCGGAATACGCGGCTCAGGAACACGAGGTGTTCAATTCGAAGGGAGTCAAGGTCGATCACCTTGATGCTCAAAAAACTCCCGAGCAAGCCGCCGCCGACGATCTGCAGAAGGCGGCAGCCCAAGACCTCAAGAATCGCGATAAAAATCTGCTGAATACCTACGTCTCTGTGCAGGAGATCGAGCGCTTGCGCGACCAGCGTCTGGCGCTGCTCACGGATCAAATGCGGGTCACGAGCCAATTCCTGGACCAGCTGACCGGCAAGATGCACAAGCTCGAGAAAACCACGATGCTCTACAAGCCGTATAACGGCGATCCGCAGGCCGCTCAAATGCCCGATCAGGTCGCCGAGGACCTGGTGCACATGGCCAACGACATCCACACGCAAGAAGAGAATTTATTGGAAAAGCAACGCGAAGACGCCATGATGCGCGCCCAGTTCGAAAGCGACATCACTCGCTTCAAGGAATTGAAGGTCAGCCATTGACGCCGAGGAAGCGCATTTTGCTGGGCGTCACGGGCGGGATTGCCGCTTACAAGAGTCCAGACCTCGTCCGGCGCCTCATCGAACGTGGCGCGGACGTGCAGGTCGTCATGACGGCGGCGGCGCAAAAATTCGTCTCGGCGATGAGCTTCCAAGCCGTGTCCGGCAGGCCGACGCGCAGCGATCTTTGGGACAGCGCGGCCGAAGCGGCGATGGGTCACATCGAATTGGCGCGCTGGGCGGAGATCGTGCTGATCGCGCCCGCGAGCGCCGACTTCATTGCGCGGCTTGCGGGCGGCCGCGCCGACGACTTGCTCGCGACACTGTGCGTTGCGACCGAAGCGCCGATAACGATCGCGCCGGCGATGAATCGCGTCATGTGGGCGAATAAGGCGACGCAGGCCAATATCCGCACGCTGCTAGGCCGCGGCGTACGCATCTTGGGGCCCGGCGAAGGCGATCAGGCTTGCGGCGAAACCGGACCGGGGCGCATGTGGGAGCCGGTCAAACTCGCCGAGAGTCTGCTCGAGCCGCCGCCGAACGAGGGTATCCTCGCCGGACTCAACGTTTTGATCACTGCGGGCCCGACGCGCGAGCGGCTCGATCCTGTGCGCTATTTGACCAATCGCAGTTCGGGCAAAATGGGCTTCGCCGTGGCGGCCGCGGCGCGCGAGGCCGGCGCGCACGTGACGCTGGTCGCGGGACCCGTGAATTTGCCGACGCCGGCCGGAGTCACGCGCCTCGACGTCGAGAGCGCGCGCGACATGCACGCGGCAGTTCACCGCCATGTAGCCAAAGCCGACGTGTTCATTGCGGCGGCAGCCGTCGCCGATTTTCAGCCGGCGAGCGTGTCGCGGGAGAAGATCAAGAAGAAGGGCGTCGCCGTCAGTCTCGAGCTCGAACCCGCGCCGGACATCATCAAATCGGTCGCGGATATGGCCAAGCGGCCGTTCGTGGTCGGTTTCGCGGCCGAAACCAACGACGTCGAGGCCAACGCGCGCAGCAAACTGAAGCGCAAGAAACTCGACATGATCGCCGCCAACAAAGTCGGCGACGGCATTGCGTTCGATTGCGATGACAATGCGCTGACCGTCATTTGGCCCGGCGGCAAGGTCGAAGTGGCGCGCGGTCCCAAACTCGACGTGGCGCGCGAACTGATCGCACTCATCGCGAAGCGCCTGCCGCCGCCGACGGCCGGCGGCCCACGGCGTGCGGCGCGGAATCGTCGTGCGGCCTCCGCCGCGCCGCCGCGCAATCGCGTGCGCAGCCGCCGCGTGCGGCGCTGAGCACGGGTTCCCCACACGCCGTGAAGCGTCGCATCAAGCTGCGAATCCTGGATCCGCGTCTCGGCACGGAGTTTCCGCTGCCGGCGCACGCGACGCCGGGGTCGGCCGGCATGGATTTGCGCGCCTGCCTGCAAGGGCCGCTGGTTCTCGCCGCGGGCAAAGCGGAATTGATATCGACCGGCTTGTCGATCTACGTCGAGGATCCGGGACTCGCCGCGATGCTGCTGCCGCGCTCCGGATTAGGCCATAAGAGCGGCATCGTGCTCGGCAATCTCGTCGGACTCATCGACTCGGATTACCAGGGCCCGCTGATGGTCTCCTGCTGGAATCGCGGCGATGCGCCGTACACCATCAACCCCGGCGATCGAATCGCGCAACTCGTGATCGTGCCGGTGGTCCAGGTCGAATTCGACGTCGTCGAGGATTTCGACTCGACGCTGCGCGGCGCGCAAGGCTTCGGCAGTTCGGGGCATCGCTGAGGGGGGTCGCCCCGCGTTTCGACGGGCGCGGTTGCTCTCAATACAAGGATATCGCAAAGTAGTCGTCTCGGCGCTGCTGTTCGCTCACGGTCGACTCGAGCCTCTCCGGCTTGCCTGGCAAAGCGAGGCATTCATTCCACTTATATCTACTGCCACCGCGGAAAAACTCGTCCGCGTGTTGAGCTACCTCAAGTTCAAGCTGACAACTGCCGATTGCGAGGAACTGCTCGAGATCCGGGGAGTATTTTCGTGTGCGATCGTCACCGCGGACGCATTCATGGCCGCGCTCAATCTGCGCCGGTGATCCGACAGCATTACATGGAAATATCCGGCCGTCCCGCGAATGGACGGCCCGCGAATCTCGGTGCTCAGCCGCGAAATGCGGCTGGCCGCTCGCCCGCCGCCTCGTCATGCTGCCCGCCATGGCAATTCGGGACTGGCCGATCGACGAGCGGCCGCGCGAGAAATTACTCGCGCGCGGCGCCGAGGCGCTGTCCGACGCCGAATTGCTCGCGATCCTACTGCGCAACGGCCGGCGCGGCCGATCCGCCGTGCAGCTCGCGCGCGAGATTCTCGAGAACTTCAGTTCGCTGCGTAAATTGATCGCCGCCGATCGAGTGCGCTTTTGCGCCGAGCCCGGACTCGGTCCCGCACGCTTCGCGGAGCTGCGCGCCGCGGTGGAGATTGCACGCCGGCAACTAGCCGAGACGCTGCGCAACGGCCCGTCGCTAGCGAGTCCGCGCGCCACGCGCGATTTCCTGATCGCGCGCCTGCGCGACCTCGAACACGAGGTTTTTTGTTGCCTCTATTTGGACAATCGCCACCGGCTGATCCATTTTGAGCAGTTGTTTCGCGGCACGATCGACGGCGCGAGCGTGTTCCCGCGCGAAATCGTCAAGCAGGCGCTGCAATGGAACTCGGCGGCCGTGATCGTCGCGCACAACCACCCGTCCGGCGTCGCGGAACCCAGCCAGGCCGATGAGCTGATCACCCAGCGCATCAAACACGCGCTCGCGCTCGTCGACATTCGCTTGTTGGATCACATCATCGTCGGCGACGGCGCCAGTGTGTCGCTGGCGGAGCGCGGCGTGCTTTGAATAAGGCGAGCACGGCGGCGAGATGCTTCAACGACCGCAATCAGAAGCCCGAACAAGCGCGTTGAGCCAAGTTGACAAACGCGCATTACCGGGGTAATGCGACTTGATGACGATAGCGCAATCTAAAGTTACGGCGCCGGGCCAGATCTCAGTCCCGGTCGAAGTGCGGAAGAAACTCGGTATAGGTCCGGGCTCCGTGCTCGAGTGGCACGAGCAGGATGGCAGTGTGGTCGTACGGCGGGCGGGCCGTTTCAGTTCGTCCGACATGCAACGGGCGCTCTTTCCGAAAGGCACGCCGAACGCCAAGCCCGTCTCGGACGTGAAGGGGCCATCCGAACGCATATTCGACAACGGCATGCTCGCGATTGACACGAACGCCCTGAATCGAGTCGTCGCACGAGACGATGACGATCAAGCCAACGCAGCAGAACAGTTTGTTGGCAAAGGGGCCTGGATATCCCACTTGGTTCTGGCCGAAACTCTTTGGGTCCTCGATTCCGTCTACGATCTTTCGCGTGCGCAGATCGCGACCGCTGTCGAAATGGTGCTCAACCATCATGATTTGACGTTGCAGGACGCCGAAGTTGTCCCTCGGCGCTGCTCAATTATCGTTCGCGGCCGGCCGTAGACTTTTCAGACTGCCTGGTACTTGAGATTGCGAGCAAGGCCGGGCATTTGCCGGTTGGCACGTTTGACCGCAATTTCGCCAAATTGGATGACGTTCAGCGATTGCGCTAGAGCGTTTGCTGCGTGGCTTAGTACGCTGTCGACCCGCTGTGGCCAATCGCGACGGATACCTGCAACCGACGGCGCAAGCATGTTCCCGCGCACGATCTTGCTACTGCGGGGTTGCGTTTATTTGCGGAAAAAACGGCGACCAAGCCGTTCAGCCATGCGGCACGCAAGCAGCGCGCGAAGTCCTTGGGTCTTGAAACGCTGGGAAGCGTTACGATTCAATATTCGCTGCGCCGGCTCGCAGAGAAGGCTATTGTGAGCAAATCCGCGCGCGGCTCGTACGTCTTCGAAAGCGACGCATTCGAGCGCTGGGTCTAGAGTGACGCGGCGCTCCCTGCGACCAAGAAACCATCGATTAGGAAGAAGCACCGTGGCGATGAGAAACAGCACGACTGGAAATTCAATCGGCCACGCGCTCCTGGCGCTGTATTCCGGGCTGCGCGTTCGAGCCCGTGCGCTTGCCGTCACTGCCGCGGTGCTGCCGCTGCTTGCGCTGCTGCAATCTTGCGCTTCGGCGCCGCCGCCACCGACCGCCGCACCTGCTATCGCATCGACTGCCGCATCGGCTGCCGCACCGACAGCCGCGCCCGCCGCACCGATCACCGCACCGACACCCGCACCGACACCCGCACCGACCGCCGCTCCCGCCGCTGCGCCACGCCACGGCATGGTCGTCGCGGCCAATCCGCTGGCCGCCCAAGCGGGCCTCGAGGTATTGCGCGCCGGCGGCTCGGCCGCCGATGCGGCGGTCGCAGTACAGGCGGTGTTGGGACTCGTCGAGCCGCAAAGCTCGGGACTCGGCGGCGGCGCGTTCATCACGTACTACGATGCGAACACGCACCGCGTGCGCGCCTACAACGGGCGCGAGACGGCGCCGGCCGGCGCGACCGTCGACATGTTCCTCGGCGACGACCGTCAGCCGCTGGCGCATTTCACCGGGGTCTTGAGCGGGCGATCGACGGGCGTTCCGGGCGCAATCGCGGCCTTAGGCTTGCTGCAGCACGAGCACGGCAAGCTGCATTGGCGCGAATTGTTCGGCCAGGCCGAACGCCTCGCGACGCAAGGGTTTATCGTGAGCCCACGGCTCGCATCATTCATCGTGAGCCGCGCGCCGCAAGCAAGCGCCCGGGACGCAGTCGCGTATTTCAGCAAACCGGACGGTACGCGGCTCGTCGCCGGCGATGTCCTCAAGAATCCGGCCTTCGCCGCGACCGTACACCGTCTCGCGATCGAGGGACCGAGCGCGCTCTACCACGGCACGATCGCGCAGGACATCGTGAGGCGCGTGCACGAGGAGCCCATCCCGGGTTCACTGACGCTCGAGGATCTCGCGCGCTACCGGCCGATCGAATCCGAGGCGCTGTGCCGACCCTGGCGAACGCTGCGCGTATGCACGCCGCCGCCACCCGCCGGCGGCGTCGACCTGCTGCAAGGGCTGCTGCTGCTGGCCCACACCGACATCGATAGACGCAATGCCTCGGACCCGATCGCCTGGGTGGAGCTCGGCGAGGCCGAACGGCTGCTCTATGCGGATCGCAATCGCTACGTCGCCGATCCCGCGTTCGTGCCGGTGCCGCTCGCCGGCCTGCTCGACGCCGCTTACCTGCAAAGCCGCGCGGCTCTGATCGGCGAGCGCATCGCGAGCACGCCGCCGCAAGCGGGCGTGCCGCCCGGTGCGACGGCGGTCGGGCCCGATCACACCGCCGAACCCGGCGGCACGACACATTTCGTGATCGTCGACGCCGCCGGCAACGTCGTCTCGATGACGACGACGGTCGAGAGCCTCTTCGGCTCGGGCCGCATGGTCGATGGGTTTTTTTTGAATAACCAGCTCACCGATTTCAGTTTCTCGCCGACCGATGCCGACGGGCGTCCGGCCGCGAATGCGGTCGCGGCCGGCAAGCGGCCGCGCTCGGCGATGGCGCCGACGATCGTCGTCGACGCCCAAGGCCGATTCGTCGAAGCCGTGGGCTCGGCGGGCGGACCCGCGATCATTTCCTACGTGCTCAAGACGCTGATAGCGACCCTCGATTGGCACCTGCCGATGGAGGCGGCGATCGCACTGCCCAACCTCGTCGCGCGCGACGCCAATTTCTCCGCCGAGGTCGCCAAGTTCCCGCCGGGATTCGTCGATGCGCTCAATGCGCGCGGCCTCAACGTGCATCTCGGCCAGTACGAGGAATCCGGCCTGCAGGGCGTGCGGGTCGCTGCCGACGGCTCGCTCAACGGAGCCGCGGACCCGCGCCGCGAGGGCGTCGCGCTCGGCTATTGAGGGAGGCACATTGACCGTGTGCGGCCCACCCGGTTGGACCGGTCCCGATCGGACCGTTAGACTTCGCGCCGTGCCGCCGGAATCCGAAAAATCACCGCAGTCGCCGCCCGTGGCGGCAACCGCGCGCCGCCCACCGATCCGTCAGTTGGCGATCGTTGCGGTATTGATCGGCGCCTATGCTTTGGTCTCCCAATACAGCTACTCCTCACCGGATGCTAAAGGCTTGGGCGCCGGCCTGTCGGTGGGGCCGATTGTGCTGATCGGCATCGCGCTCGCGTGGCGCTGGACCCACCGGCTCGTCGCGGCGTTGATCACGGCGATGACCGCTGCATTGCTCTATTTCTACTGGCCGTTTCTCGAGACGCACTACGAATGGTCCGATCTGGTGCAGCAAGCCGGCGCCTACGCCATGGTGGCCCTTGGCTTTGGTCGCTCGCTGCGATTGGGCCGTGCGCCGACCTGCACCGCATTGGCGGATCAACTGCACGGCCCGCTCGACGCGAAGGAAATCGCGTATACGCGCCGCGCGACCGTCGTCTGGTTCGGCTTCTATACGCTGCTTGCCGCAGCCATCGTCATCGTGTTCTTCGCGGCATCCGCGCACGTCTGGTCGCTATTCGTGAACTTCGGCACCTTTGGCCTCATGGGGCTGCTGTTCGCGCTGGACCATGCGATTCGCCACCGCGTGCTGCCGCGCCGGCCCGGCGGCGGCATGATCGCGGCGCTGCTGCACTCCGTGACGGGCCCGCGCACGCCGCGTTGATCCGCCCGCCGGGCTCTGGTATCGTGTGCGGCTCTGTCTCGGGTCCGATGCCAATAAGTTCTTCGAGTTCAAAGGGTTACGCCATGTCGCGAGTCTGCCAAGTCACGGGTAAGCGCCCGAAATCGGGAAATACGGTTTCGCACGCAAACAATCGCAAGCGGCGCCGCTTCTTGCCGAATTTGCACACGCATCGCTTTTGGCTGGAGTCCGAGAAGCGTTTCGTGAGCCTGCGTGTCACGACGCGCGGCCTGCGTACGATCGAGAAGCGCGGCGTCGACGTGGTCGTTGCGGATCTGCGCACCCAGGGCGTCAAGGTTTAACGGGCTTAAGGCTCCACGGGGATACCCCTCTCATGCGCGACAAAATCAAACTGATCTCTTCGGCCGGCACCGGGCACTATTACACGACGACGAAGAACAAGCGTCTGCATCCCGACAAGATGGAGACGAAGAAATACGATCCGGTCGTGCGCAAGCACGTCTCTTACAAAGAATCCAAGATCAAGTAGGCGTCGGCTGCCCGAACTGCCCGAAGTCGAAACGACGCGTCAGGGCATCGCTCCCGCCCTCTTGGGTCGGCGCGTCGCCGCTGTCATCGTGCGCGATCGACGCCTGCGCTGGCCGATTCCGCGCGGCTTCGAAGCCAAAATCCAAGGTGAAATCGTGCGGCGCGTCGAGCGCCGTGCAAAATACATCCTGCTGGGCTTCGATACCGGCACGGTCATCGTGCATCTCGGCATGTCCGGCAGTCTGCGTGTGCTCGGCGGCGATGTGCCGCCGCGGTTGCACGATCATTGGGACCTACGCGTAGAGGGCGGTGCGCTGCTGCGATTTCACGATCCGCGGCGTTTCGGCAGCCTGCTCTGGACCGTCGAGGATCCGGCGCTCCATCCGCTGCTCGCCAAACTCGCACCCGAGCCCTTGAGCGCCGCGTTCGACGCCGAATACCTCTACGAGAAGACGCGCAAACGCGCGGTCGCGATCAAACAGCTGATCATGAATTCGCAGCTCGTCGTCGGCGTCGGCAACATCTATGCGAGCGAAGCGCTGTTTCGCGCGCGCCTCTCGCCGCGCCGCGCGGCGGGGCGCATCACCCGGGCACAAGCCGCGGCGCTCGTCGAGGCGATCCGCGAAGTGCTCACGGACGCGATTCAGATCGGCGGCACGACCCTGCGCGACTACGTCAATGCCGACGGCGCGCCCGGCTACTTCAGTCAGCAACTATTCGTCTACGAACGCGCCGGCGAAGCCTGCCGGCTCTGTGGGACGAAGGTCCGGCAATTCACCCAAGGCCAGCGCTCCACCTACTGGTGTCCGAACTGCCAGCGTGCCTGAGGTTCAGACTTGCCGGTGCTTCGCCAATTCGATCGCGACCAACGGATGCACGAATTCCGAGACGTCGCCGCCCAGCACCGCGATCTCGCGCACCAGCGTCGAGGAGATGAACGTGTATTGCTCCTGCGGCGTCATGAATACCGACTCGATCTCGGGCGATAAGTGTCGGCTCATGTTCGCGAGCTGAAACTCGAATTCAAAGTCCGAAACGGCACGCAGGCCGCGCACGATCACCGTTAGGCCATTCTGCCGCGCGAAATCCACGGTGAGTCCCCGGTAGCCGAGGACCTCGACGTTCGGCACATCGGCGAGCACGCGTCTAGCCATGTCGACGCGCTGATCCAGCGAGAACATCGGCGCCTTGTTCGGATTGGCCGCGATCGCGACGACCAAACGCGTGAAGATGCTGGCTGCACGGCGCACCAAGTCTTGATGGCCGTTAGTGATCGGGTCGAAGGTGCCCGGGTAGACCGCTGTTGTTTTGTTCATCGCCTAAGTTTCAAGCCTTGCCCCGCGCGAGATGATAACCCACCTCGCCCGCCGACTTCGATTTCAGCAGTTCCCAATCCGGCGGCAGCACGGGCTCGCCCGCGGCGCGCTCGCATTCCAAATAAACCAAGCCGCCCGGGGCGACCCAGTTGCCGGCCGCGAGCAACGGCAGGTAGCTCGGCAGCGCATCTTGCCCGAACGGCGGATCGACGAACACCAGATCGAAAGGCTCGGCGGGCAGCCCGAGGTAACGCTTCGCGCCCATCTCGACTATCTTCGCCCGTGCCGTGCCCCCGAGGCGCGTCAACTGCTCGCGCAGACAATGCGCCGCGGCGACCGCCTGTTCGACGAACACGACTTCGCGCGCGCCGCGAGAGAGCGCCTCGAGCCCGAGCGCGCCGGAGCCGGCAAATAAGTCGAGGCAGCGCGCATTGGCCACAGTGGCCTGCAGCCAATTGAACAATGTTTCCCGGACTCGATCCGGTGTCGGCCGCAGTGCCGGCAGGTCAGGGAACTGGATGCGCCGGCCGCGCCAACTCCCGCCGATGATGCGCACGGAATTACGGCCCGCGGGCTTCGAAGATGGCGTCTTGGCGGGCTTACAGTAGGGCGTTTTGGCCGGTTTCACCGCCGTCATCATACGCGGAAACCTCGTAAAGACAGGCTCTCTGCTAAGCTTCGCAGCCGATGACAAACGACGCCGACAAATCCGCCGCGGGCGGCCTGTTCAAACGCCTGCGCAGTACGCTGCGCGCAGGCTCCTCGTGGCTCACGCAAGGCCTCGCGGAGCTGCTGCCCGGCCGCAAGATCGACGCCGAGATTCTCGACGAACTCGAAACGCGGCTGATCACCGCGGACGTCGGAGTCGACGCGTCGGCGCGCATTCTCGAGGATCTGCGCAAGCAAGTCGCGCGCAAAGAACTCGCCGACGTCGACGCGCTGCTCAAAGCCCTGCACAACGCGATGCTCGCAATCTTGCGTCCCGTCGAACAGCAACTCGTCGTCGATACGCGGCAAAAGCCCTACGTGATTCTCGTCGTCGGCATCAACGGCGCCGGCAAGACTACGACCATCGGCAAATTGGCGCATCGGCTGATGGGGCAAGGTCATAGCGTCATGCTCGCCTCGGGCGACACGTTTCGGGCGGCGGCGCGCGAGCAGCTCGAGACCTGGGCGCAGCGAAACAAGGTCGCGATCGTCGCCCAGCAACAGGGTGCGGAGCCCGCAGCCGTGATTTTCGACGGCCTGCAAGCCGCGCGCGCGCGCAACATCGATGTATTGATCGCCGATACCGCGGGCCGTTTGCATACGCAGACGCATCTCATGGACGAGCTGCGCAAGGTCAAACGCGTGCTCGGCCGATTGGATCCGGGTGCGCCGCATGAGGTGCTACTCGTGCTCGACGGCACGATCGGTCAGAATGCCGTCGCACAAGCCGACGAATTCAACAAGAGTCTCGGCGTGACCGGACTCGTGATCACCAAACTCGACGGCACGGCCAAGGGCGGCGTGGTGCTCGCGATCGCCCAGAAATTGGGCATCCCGATTCGCTTCATCGGTGTCGGCGAACAGATCGAGGACTTCGGGGTCTTCAATGCCGAAGAGTTCGTGTCGGCCTTGTTGAAGGCGCCGCCCGAGGGCGGCAGCGCATGATTCGATTCGACGCCGTCTACAAGCGCTATGCGACGGGATGCGAGGCGCTCGCCGGGGTGTCGTTTCACGTGCAACGCGGCGAATTCGTGTTCTTGACCGGTCCCTCGGGTGCCGGCAAGAGCAGCGTCTTGAAATTGATCGCGCTCATCGAACGCCCGTCGCGCGGCCAGGTGTTCATCGGCAGTCAGAACACGGCAGGCATCAAAGCGCGCGCGATCCCGCAATTTCGGCGACAAGTCGGCGTCGTGTTCCAAGATCACAAGTTGCTGCATGACCGTCCCGTGGCCGACAACGTCGCGCTGCCCTTGATCATCGCCGGCGTGCCGCGGCGCGAAATCGACAAGCGAATGCGCGCCGCCCTGGACCAAGTCGGCTTGCTCGGCAAGGAAAAAAGCCGGCCACTCGAACTCTCGACCGGCGAACAACAGCGCGTGGGCATCGCGCGCGCGATCGTCGCGAAACCGCCGCTGTTGATCGCCGATGAACCGACCGGCAATCTCGACCCCGAACTCGCGCTCGAGATCGTGCGCCTGTTCAAGCGACTCAACGACGTCGGCGTAACCGTCCTGATCGCGACTCACGATGTGCACCTCATCGACCATTTCAAATCGCGGCGCATCGTGCTGGGGGGCGGTCACGTGGCCGCCGAGAGCGCGCCGTGAGCTGCGTGAGAGTTCGCGCCAGGGGGCGAATGGGCCGGCTTTCCACGACGGGTGCGTCGCGATGGCGCTGAACGTGCAAGCGTATTTCATGCGCCACGCGCAAACCCTCGTCGGCTCGCTCGGGCGACTCGCGCGCGAGCCGTTCGCGAGCTTCATGACCATGGCGGTCATCGCGATCGCGCTGGCGCTGCCGTTGAGCCTGGATCTCATTTTACAGAATGCGCTGGGCGCCACGAGCGCGTGGCACGATGCATTCGAGCTGTCGGTTTATTTGGAAAGATCCGCAAGTTCCGCACGCGCCGAGGCCATTGCCAAGGAATTGCAGCAGCGCAACGACGTCGCGGCGGTGCGCTTGGTGACGGCGGCACAGGCGCTCGCCGAGTTTCGCGAGTATTCCGGCTTCGGCGAGGCACTCGATGCGCTGACCGAAAATCCGCTGCCGAATACGCTCGTCGTGACACCCAGTATCGGCGCGAGCACGCCCGAGCGCATGGGCGCGCTGAAGACGGCGATCGGCGCGATTGCCAACGTCAGCAGCGTGCAGCTCGACACCGAATGGGTCAAACGCCTCGTCGCGCTGCTGGATCTGCTGCGCAGCGTCGTGCGGCTTGCCGGCGGCTTGCTCTGCATCGGCGTGCTCTTGATCGTCGGCAACACGATCCGGTTGGAGATCCTCAACCGGCGCGCCGAAATCGAAGTCATGAAATTGGTTGGCGCCACCAACCGCTTCGCGCGCAGGCCATTCTTGTGGACCGGGACTTGGTACGGGCTGGGCGGCGGCTTGCTCGCAGTCGGCCTCGTCGAACTCGGCGCGGCCACGCTCGCGGGTCCGGTCGCGCGGCTCGCCTCGCTATACGGCAGCGCGTTTCGACTCGCGGGGCTCGATTGGCAGACGGCCGGCGGCGCGGTGCTTGCGGCGGCCCTGCTCGGCTGGCTCGGTTCTTGGGTTGCTGCGACGCGGCATATCCGCGCGATCAACCCCTCTTAAAGATTGATTTCATTGAGTTATTTAGCTCATTCCGAAGCCCTAAAGTTTGGGAACTTGCGGTCGATTTAGCACTCAAACTTAGCGAGTGCTATTATCGTGCTCGGGATGTTTAGGAGGTTTTGTGTCTATGACGACTGCGTTGGTTGCCAAGCCGAATAGTCTGGTATTTGCCGGTCCGCTCGGCAGCTTGGACTCGTATATTGACCGCGTCTCGCAGATTCCGGTTCTCTCTCGGGAAGAGGAAGTTGCGCTCGCGATCCGATTCCGCTCGGATGGCGATTTGGAGGCTGCCCGGGAATTGGTGCTCTCGCACCTGCGCTTCGTCGTGCACATCGCGCGCGGCTACTTGGGCTACGGCCTGCCGATGGGCGATTTGGTTCAGGAAGGCAACGTCGGCCTCATGAAGGCCGTCAAGCGCTTCGACCCCAACGTCGGCGTGCGCTTGGTGTCGTTCGCCGTGCATTGGATCCGTGCCGAAATTCACGAGTATGTACTGCGTAACTGGCGCCTCGTGAAGGTCGCGACCACGAAGTCGCAGCGCAAACTGTTCTTCAATCTGCGCAAAATGAAGAAGAATCTGACCTGGCTGTCCGAGTCGGAGACCGAAGCCGTTGCGCGCGATCTCGGCGTCGAGATCAGCGACGTACGCGAGATGGAGCAGCGCATGTCCGCGCGCGACATGTCGTTCGATCCGGCGCCCGATGCCGACGAGGAAGAGACCTATTCGCCGGCCATGTATTTGCCGGCCAGCAATGCCGATCCCGCGCTCGAAGTCGAACGCGAAGAGTGGGAAGAGGACTCGACCGACCGCTTGAGTGCAGCGCTCTCGCGCCTCGACGAGCGCAGCCGCAATATCCTCAAGCGCCGCTGGATGACCGATGACAAAGCGACCTTGCATGAGCTCGCCGACGAGTACGGTATCTCCGCCGAGCGCGTGCGTCAGGTCGAAGTCAATGCGATCAGCAAGCTCAAGGGAATGATGGTGAGCGCCGCGGCGTAAGCCGCGATCCCGCGGGCGACGAATCGCTCAATCGCGCGTAATGCACCAGCCGATGCATGCGCGCGTCAGTCCAAGCGTCCCCAACCCATGACACATGACAATTCCCTTTACTTTGCGGATATTACGATTTCGACGGAACGGTATCGTCCGGAGCGTCTTTCGGGAGTTTATCCAACGTGGCCTTGGCCTCGTCCATGCCATTGAAATCCTTGCCCGACTGCAAGGAGCGCGTCAGGCTTTCGCGCGCGGCAGCGGCCTGGCCCGCAAGTGCTTGGGCCATGCCGAGGTGATACAGAAAGATCGGCTGATCCGGCGCCTTGGTCAGTGAATTCTGTAATGCCGTAATCGCGGCCTGCGCCTCGCCGCGCTTGTAGAGCACCCAGCCATAGGTATCGAGAAAATTTGCATTCGTGGAGGTCGCGAAACGCCGCGAAAGTTCTTTGGCGCGATCCAAGCTACGTGCATCCTTTTTATAGCTCGCCAAGAGCATTGCCAGATTATTGGCCGTGACGTCCGATTTCGGGTTTTGACGCAATGCGGCCTCATAGACCTGGACCGCGTCATCGACTTTGCCGTCACGTTCATAGAGCGTCGCGAGTTCCGACTCGAGAGGTTCTGGAATGGACGCCTTCGAGATCCCCGATTGCAAAGTCGCGATGGTCTCTTCGTTATTCTTGTCTGCGCGCGACTGAGCGATCGCGAGATTGCGGTAGGGCATCCACCAATTCGGATCGCGCTCGATCGCCATCTTGAACACCGGAATCGATTCCGCGGCGCGCCCATTCGACACCAACACCTCACCTTTCAAATTCAATGCAAACGCCGCCTTCGGATAACGCGTGCTGTAGTCGTCCAAGCGCTTGAGCGCGTCGGGCGCGCGCTTGAGATTCACCAGAACGCGGGTAACTGCCTGCAGGGGTTCTGCCGCTTCGGGCTGCAGCTCGAGCGCCGTCGAATAGAGGCGCAGCGCCTCGTCGAGTCGTTTGTCCGACTCCGCGAGCTGACCTTGGTAGTAGAACCCGAGTCCCAATTTTGGCTGCAGCGCGACCATCGCATCCGCGGCGGCCTTCGCGGTCACAAAGTCCTTGGTCGCGGCCGCCACTTTGAACTCGAGATCGAGCGCCTGCATGTTGTTCGGCTGCAGTTTGACGAGTTCTTCAACAACGGGCTTCGCTCGATCCGGCTTGCCGAGCTGTGCAAGCAACTGCGCAAAATCCAAACGCGTGGCCGCGTCGTTTGGGCTCGCCTCGACGGCGTGACGCATGGTCTCCTCGGCGAGCGCGGGCTCGCCGTTGGCAAGGTGGGCACGCGCCAAGCTGCGCATGACACCAATCGCATTGGGCTGATCTTGTAGAACCGCTCGCAAGTCGGAAATCGCCGACTTCGGATCACTGTGAGCAAGCGCCAAATTTCCTCGTAGAATCAGTGCGTCGTTGTCCCGCGGACTCCGCGCCAATACTTCTGCGATGAGTTTCTCCGCTGCGGGAATATCATTCAGCTGAACGAGCAGCGCCGCAAGGCGATCGCGCGCGGTAATTCCCGGACCCTCGAGCTTTGCGGCCGCGATGACGTCCTTGTAGACCGTCTCCGCCTTCGCAATCTCCTTGCCTTGTTCATAGAAGCTCGCCTGCAAGAGCTTGAGCTCATAGTCGTTCGGACTCGCAGCGATCAAAGTCGTGAGTTCACTTTCCGCAATTTCGCGACTACGTCGGGCGGCCAGGAAATCGACGAGCGCGGTCTTGAGCTCACGCTGTTCCGGCAATGCTTTAACGCCATCACGCAGCACTTTCTCGGCCGCATCGGCTTGATCGGTACGCGAATAGAATTGTGCTAGACGCAGGCGATGCGCTTTCTCATCCGGCTTGAGTCGAACCAGATCGAGCAACAGTGATTCCACTTCGGCCTTCTTACCGAGACTCGAATCCAATTGCGCGAGCACTAGGCGCAAGTCGATCGTATTCGGGCTCTTCTTGATCGCATCATCGAGCAGGGCTTTCGCTTTATCGGTCTGGCCTTGCGATTTATAAATGCCGGCGAGAACCGATATCGCGTTTTCATTTGCAGGCGCCAGTTGCACGGCGCGCTCGGCATCCGTCAAGGCACCGCTCACATCGTTGAGTTGAAGGCGCGCCGCAGCGCGCACGGTCAGAAGATCAACATCGTCAGGGTGTTTATCAAAACCCGGATCCACGGTTTCGATCGCTTTGTCGGCGGCGCCGCTCATGGCATAGAGGCGCCCCAAGTTCGCACGGGCGCGTACATTGTCCTTATCGGAATCGATCGCGCCTTGATAAAAATGTGCCGCTTCGCGCAGGTTGCCGAGTTTCTCTTCGACGACGCCGTTTTCGTTGCGGGCACCGCTATCCTTGGGAAAAATCTCCAGCGCATCGCGGAATTCGAGGCGGGCCTTCTCGAAATTCCCCGCCGCGAGAAACTCCTGACCCTTCTCCATGTGCCTTGCTTTGCGAGATTCCGCACTTCCGCAACCGGCCACGAGCAGCAGCGATAGCAGCGCGAGCGGTATCCAAACAAGGTGTTTTCGGGGTGCAATAGTCATCGACGGAATACCACGGTCAATCAAGAAGCGCATCACCAGTCCCGCGAGCATCGCCGCCGCGTCGATTCGCACCCAAACCGCGCGGCTTTCGGCCCGGGTGACCAGCATATCGATTCCATAGGGCAAAATCACTAACTTGGCGATCGCGAGCGCTCCGCCCCAGGATGCACCGGTGACCTGGTCTTCAGCCCCGGGGACGGTGTGGCCGCCGGATGCGCACGATCGCTGGGGTTTCGTGCTGTGCTGTGGGTGGTTCTTGGCGCGGCCGTCAGCCGCCGTGATTGCATTTTTCCAAGCGCTGGAGGCGGATGTGCGCGCGAGCGGCGACGACCAGATGTCGGTCAATAGATTGCTGGCGGCCGCCGGGGCCCGCTGGAGCCGTGGCAAGATCGGCGATTATCAAATGCCGTTCCAGGATAGAGCGTTTCAATGTTGGCGGGAACCCGTTCGAGCCACCCTCCCACAAGGGCCGCTGACCGTCGCGCTGCTGCCTCATTGCGAGTTCCAGCGGCTACCCGAGGTCTCGGACCGTGCAATCGTCAAGCATTTTCTCACACCCAAGAACTGCCAGCAGAAACTGCTGGTATTTCGCCATCTCGGGTTGATCTCTTGAGTGGCTCGGCGGCCGAAGATCAAGCCGCCGACATCACCGGCCGGTTGCGCTCTTCGCGAGCCTCTTCCGGCCGCGCCGCATCGAGCTCCGCGAGTTCCTCGCCCAAGGAGTCGCGCAATGCCTCGAGTTCCGATAGGCGCGCGCGGCTGCGATTCCATGCCGCTTCGGTTTGCTCCATTGCTTCGAGCAATTCCTCGCACTCGGCGCGTGCATTGGAAGCTGCCTTGAAGGCCGCGAACCAGCGCCGCTCCAGGCGTTCCGCCGCGCCATCACCCTCCGGATTGCCGTTGATCATGAGTCCCTCCGCTGCTGATGAAGCTTCAATCTTGACCCAACAAGGCATCTTCGAGCCGCTCGATCTTGATCATGATCCGGGCCTTGAGCGCCTCGGCGCGATCGAGACGTTCACGCGCGCGGTCGAGCAGATCGGCGTTCGACTTGCGATCCGCGGCGAGCGCCTGGTATTCGGCACGGGTTGAAATGCTTGCCTCGTAAGCCTGGCGCCATTCCATTTCCAGCTGCACCATTTGTGCGTCGATGTCGAAGTCGAGACTGCTCATGGGTCCAACCACTCCAGTATTCTGTTCAATGCTGGCTCCGATCCTGCAATGCGAACATGACGGTTAGCGGACAGTTATGCGGCAGTTATTTGAAACTTGCCGCGGCGTCCGGAATGTGGCCGCCGAGCCCAAATAAAGAAAAGGCCTCGCGAGGAGGCCAACGGGTGCGTCCGGGGAGGGACGAAAGGCAGAAAAGATGGCGGCGTTACAGGCCCCGCCCGGCCACTTGTTGAACCCGGGTGCGTGCGCGCGCGAGCCACGAAGGTGATGCCGCAGCGAGATTCTGCGCTTGTTGGTCTAACAGAATGCCCGCGACGATCGGCGCCGCTTGCGCCGTGACGCTGTCCGCGAGACTGTGCTGCAGCTCATGCCACCGCGGGCTCCACAATTCGTAAATCTCGTTCATGGCTCAGCTCCATTCTCGCCATTCATCATCACGTACTCATTAAACCGCACCGAGGTTACAGGCAGTTAAAGACTACGTGACGTTTGGATCACGCAGCCTGCCCCACAGGGACTGCGACCGGTATATCCCGGATTTGTTCCCGCAATTTCGGCCAATCGATGAGGCGCAGCTGCCCGTTCATGTCCTCGACCAACGAGGTGCAGCTCTCGACCCAGTCGCCGTCGTTGCAATAGAGGATGCCGTTGATCTCGCGCACCTCGGCATGGTGGATATGTCCGCAGACCACGGTGCCGACGCCGCGCTTGCGCGCCGCCTGCGCGACCGCCTCCTCGAAGCTGCCGATATATTGCACGGCCTTCTTGGCCTTTTGTTTGAGGTACGAGGACAAGGACCAGTGCGGATAATTGAACTTGCGGCGGACCCAGTTGATATAGGGGTTGGCGGCCAGCAGGATGTCGTAGATATTGCTGCCGAGCTTCGCGAGCCAGGGGCTGCACTTCACGACGCTGTCGAATTCGTCGCCGTGCAAGACCAGCATGCGCCGGCCGTCGGCGGCTTCATGGATGTACTCGCGGTGAATCTCCAGGTTGCCGAACACCGCGCCGTCGAAATCGCGAAATACCTCGTCATGATTGCCGGGCACGAAGATGACTTTCGTACCGCGTTTGGCTTTGCCGAGGATCGTGCGCAGCACGTTGTTGTGGGACTGCGGCCAATACATGGTCTTTTTCATGCTCCAGACGTCGATGATGTCGCCGACCAGGAACAGGTAATCCATCTCGACCTGGTGCAAGAAATCCAGCAGCAGCTCGGCGCTGCAACCTTTGAATCCCAGATGGATATCCGAGATGAAGACCGCGCGGACTCTGATCGAAGGCGCTTGACCCATGTTTCACCTCCCTAAAAACTTTCCCACCGCATGGCACAATCTCAATTCTGTGTTACGCGGGGGTTACTCAGGGAAGAAGATTTGTTTACAAAAAAGGAACTTAGGCGTGGAACATCGTGTGGAACACGAGTTATGTGACGCGCAGCGCAACTAGGAGTCGACAGCGACCTCAAGCAATCGGGGCGCTTACCCGTGCCGAGCCGAGCGGCGCCGCGGCACTCGCGGTCGGCGTTGCAAACCGGTAACCGAAGCCGCGCACCGTCTGGATATACGCTTCGTAGCCTTGTTTCATGAGAATTTTGCGCAGGCGCTGCACGTTGACGTCGACTGTGCGCTCATCGACGTCCCTATCATTGCCCCAGACCTGCGCGAGCAGCTGGCCGCGGTTGAACGTGCGGCCGTGATGCAACATCAGGAACTCGAGCAAGCGATATTCGACACCGCGCAGGTTCAGCAAACGCCCGCGTGCGGTGACCCGATTCGTGGATGCATCGAGAATCAGCTCATCGCAGCTCAAGGCCGCGCGCTGCTCTTCGACGCGCCGGGTTCGCAAGATCGCGCATACGCGTGCGACGACCTCGCGCAACGAGAACGGCTTGGCAATATAGTCGTCCGCGCCGAGGTCCAAGCCCGAAACGACGTCCTGTTCGTCCGCGAGCGCCGACAAGATGATGAGACGCACGGCCTGCGGCACGCGTGCGCGGCGCACGCCCTGAATGAGCTCTAACGCGGCAAGGCCCGGCATGTTCCAATCAATGATGATGAGATGCGGCGGCCGCTCGGCGAGCGCCGCCACGCCGGCGGCGCCGTCGGTGATCGCACGCACGACGAACCCCGCTTCGGCCAACTTCTGGCGCAGAGGTTCGACGGCGGCGATATCCCGATCGACGATCAGTATCTGTTTATTGGTTTCGGTGGCGATCATATCAGCCACCGTATTAGAGGGTCGAAGCTTTACAGTACGTTGACGCTTTTGTGACCCTTCGAGAAATTCGACTCAGGCTCGACATTTTTGGCGGCGTCGTTGTCGGATGCATTCCATGCCGCGAGCAGCAGGCCGAGCGCGAGCCAGTTGAGCGTCGCCTCGCGGTGCTTGGACCAAAACTGCCGCGGCGTGAAGCAGGCTTGGGATCGATCTAGATGCGTCATAACGGACTCCTGGTGGGCATTTTCGCAACTAGTACTGTGCGCGACGATTGCCGACCCGGGTAGGCGTGGATCTGGGCAAATTTAAGGCGAATTCGGGCAAATCATGGCGCTTGAGTATGCCCGGAATGCCCGATTCCCGGGCCCGTCATCGGCTATGATCGAGCGATGAAGAAGCAGATCGCGATCGTCGAGGACGAGCCCGCCTTGCGCGACAACTACGCCGCCGCGCTCGCGCGCCACGGATACCAAATCAAGACCTACGGCAACCGCAAACTCGCGATGCAAGCCTTCAATATCCGCTTGCCAGACCTCGCGATCATCGATATTTCGCTCGAGGACGAGGCCGAGGGCGGTTTCGACCTGTGCCGCGACTTACGCGCGCTCTCGGCGGAGCTGCCCATCGTGTTCTTGACCGCGAGAGACAGCGAGCTCGACGCAGTCTCCGGATTGCGACTGGGCGCCGATGATTTCCTGACCAAGGACGTGAGCCTGCCGCATTTGGCGGCGCGCGTCGCGGCCCTGTTCCGACGCATCGATGCGCTGCGCCAGCCCGCCGATGCGGCGCAAATCCTGCGTCGTGGAGCGCTCGCGATCGATACGCAGAAATTGCAGACGAGTTGGAACGGCACCGCGGTCGTGCTGTCCTTGACCGAATTTTGGATCGTGCACGCCTTGGCGCGCAATCCCGGGCACGTCAAGAACCGGCAGCAACTCATGGATGCCGCGAACGTCGTATTGGACGACGACACGATCACCTCGCACATCAAACGCGTGCGCCGCAAGTTTCAGGCCATTGATGCCGCATTCGACGCGATTCAGACCGTTTACGGCATGGGTTATCGCTGGGTCGAGTGAGCATCCGCTCTCAATTGCTGATCGTGGGCTTGAGCACGCTCGTGCTGCCATGGGCCGGCTGCCAATATGCGCGCGAATTGGAGATCGCGTTGCGCGCGTCCCAGGAACAGGCCTTGCTCGCGAGCGCCGGCACGATCGCCAACGCATTGTCGGCGGCGCCGCAGCGCGTGTTTCGCGATGGCGCGGATTCGCCGCCGTTCGACCCGGCCGCCGGCGATATCTATGTGTTTCCGCTCGACCGTCAACCGCTGCTCGACGGCTATCGCGAGGACTGGGGTATCGCGCAGGATCCCGTGGCCCTGCCGGGGAAATCCTCGCGCAGCGCCCGCGTGCAGGCGGGCGTCACCGAACGCTACCTCTTCTTGTATCTAGAGATCGACGAAGCGCATTTCAAAGCCGAGCCCAGCGACGTGCACCCGGCGCGTGACCGCTTCGATCGCGTCGATCTGCTGCTGCAGCGGCCCGACGGCGCACTCGCTTCCTATTTCTTCGCCACCAACGCGCCCGGCCTCATCGCGGCGCAAAGCCTCGTGACCGGCGAAGATGGCACCGATCACGCGGCCGCGGAGCCACGCATCCAAGCCTATTGGCTACAGACCAAGTCGGGCTATCGCGTCGAAGCCCGGCTGCCGTTGAGCCTGATCGGCGATCGGCTCTGGATCGAGACGCGCAGCGGCGCCGACAATCCGCCGCCACAGGAATTGCGTGCAATCGAACAATTGCAGGGCGGCCGTTTGTTCTTCGCGCCGCGCGGACTCGACGATTTGCTGACGACTTTCGTGCGCGAGGGCACGCGCGCGACCGTCATTGATTCGAACGGCCTGAAATTCGGGGTTGCGGGACATTTGGACGCGACCACCGACGATTCACAGGCCGCGCTGTTCCGCGAGGCCTGGTTCAGGCGCCTCATGGCGGTCGACAGCTCGACGCTGCCGCAGCGATCAACGGCGCCCGACCGCCTCGAGGGCCCGCCGGCAAGCCAGGCGCTCGCCGGACATCCGGACGCCGTCTGGCTGCGCACGGGTCGCCGCGATCTGCCGCTGCTGTCGGCGGCGGCCCCGATCACGGTCGACGGGGCGACGCGTGGCGCCGTCGTGCTCGAACAGGCCGGCGATGAACTCGTCGGCTTGCGAGATCGCGCGCTGACGCGATTATTCAATCTCACGCTGCTCGCGACCGCGGTCGCGGTTGCCTTCGTGTTCGGATTCGCGACCTGGATTGGAATACGCATCGACCGGCTGCGCACCGCCGCAGAGTCCGCGATCGGCAATGATGGTCATATCCACCTCGGCATGCCCGAGTCCCTGCGCGGCGACGAGATCGGCGCGCTCGCACGCAGTTTCGAATTTCTGCTCGCGCGGCTCAACGAGCATACGCAATACCTGCGGACCCTAGGCGGCAAGCTCTCACACGAGCTGCGCACGCCGCTGACCATCGTGCGCTCGTCTTTGGACAATCTCGAATCCGAGGGATTGAATGATGAGCAGCGCGCCTTCGTGCGCCGTGCACGCGAGGGGAGTCTGCGTTTGAGTTCCATTTTGAGCGCGCTCGGTGCCGCCGCGCGCGTCGAGGAAAGCATCAAGCAGTCGGAGCGCGTGGGTTTCGATCTGCGCGAATTGCTGATCTCCGCGGTCGGCGCGTATCAGAGCAGCTTTCCGAGGGTTCGAATGGCGCTCGTGGCGCCGCCCGATGCCTGCTTCATGCGCGGCGCACCCGATCTGATCGCCCAGCTGCTCGATAAACTCGTCGAGAATGCCGTCGATTTTTGTCCCGAGGGGGGCCTCATCACGGTGACTCTGACGCGCGGCAGCGGGTCTTATGAACTGAGTGTCAGCAATGAGGGACCGCCGATCCCGGAAGAGATGCTCGGGCGCCTGTTTGAATCCTTGTTCGAGCAGCGCCTGAGCCAAGACGACAAGCCGCATTTCGGCTTGGGGCTCTATATCGTGCGACTGATCGCGGAATTTCACGCGGGTAGCGTCGCGGCCGCGAATCGCGCGGACGGCGGGGGCGCGATATTCACGGTGAACCTGCCGGTCATTTGACGACGCCATCGCCCGAGTTTCGAGGGATACGTCTCGCTCGAGGTCGAGCCGTCAAGTCTCGGTTGCGTTCTCCAGTTCAACGGGCTTGCCGTGCGGCGTATGTCGATAGGCTTCTGCCCAAGCTTCCTTGCGCGCCAATAATGCGGCCGGATCCGATAATCGCTTCGCCACCACGAGACGCTCCAGAGCCGCGAGCCAGCAGTGGTAGTAATGCGACCCGTCATCCGGCTCACCGCGTGCTGCGCTCGCCTTGAGTTCATCGGCGAGCGCCGCGGCCCATTCTTTCCACTCAAAATGTCCTTGCGCGGAGAGGCGCACGGCGAGTGCAAATGCTTGCGCTTGCCACGGCTCGGCGAACACCGGGCCGCCGGCGTCGCGCGGCAGACGCGGCAGCGCATCGAGAACGCCGGCGTCAAGCGGGCTCAAGGTAGTCTTCAAACAGATCGAGGTAGACGGCATCATGCGGCGCAGCCTCGTGACCCCAGAGTTCGCGCGCGGCGAAGCGTACCGAGTATACGTGCTGTGGGTTTTCGCCGGCGGAATAGGCACTGGTGTCCATAAACGCGAACACGCCGTGATCGCGTTCGATCGTGCCCGACTTGCCGCGTGCGTAACGCGGCAAGCGGGTATGCGTCACGGGATTGATGTTGCGCGCACGCACGGCCTGGCCCAGTCGGAATCGCGCGCCGATCTGCACGCTGAGCCGAGTCGCTGGGATCTTGAATTGCGCCGCGAGCGCATCCGCCGGCGAGAGCGCCAATGGCGCGTTGGCGCTTGTCGTTGCAGGCCGGCCGGTCTCGATTTCGTCTCGCGTCAGCAAATCACTGGCGACCATGCGTTCTATGATCGATATCAGCCATCGTTCGTAGTAGCTCATGCGCAGGTACTCGCCCGCTGGAATATTCTCGATCGGAGGACGCAGACCGAGCCGCAATTTCCCCGTCGACTGCACGGCGCACGATATCGCGTAGGTCCGTCCTTCCCAGGCCTCGTGAAATACGGGCTCGGTCTCCAGATACTCGATCGGGCCCATGCCGTGCATACCGCCCATGTCATGTATCCCGTTCATCGGCGGCCGACCTCGAGCTGCGGCATGACTTTCTTGACTCCTATCATCGCGTCTCGAGTCACGAGCGCGGCCAGCTGCTCCTCGCCGAGCTGCTCGGTCCCGGCCGGCCGTTCCGGAAGAACGAAGTAGCGCTGTTCGGCCGTACTGTCCCAGACACGTAACTCGACGTCCGCAGGCAGCTCGGTGCCCATCTCACGCAAGACGCTGCGCGGGTCGATGACCGCACGCGACCGATAGGGCGCGGACTTATACCAAACCGGCGGCAGACCGAGGACCGGCCAGGGATAACACGAGCACAACGTGCAAACGATCAGATTGTGCACTTGGTGCGTGTTTTCGACGACGCCGATATCCGCGCCTTGATTGCTGGAGTAGCCGAGTTCGGCGATTGCCGCAGTACCGCTCGCGAGCAGGCGCTTCTTATAGTCCGGATCGACCCACGCCCGCGCGACGACACGCGCGCCGTTGCGCGGACCCACTTTATTTTCGTAGGTGTCGACGAGCGCATCGAGCGCGGCGGGGTCAACGAGGCCCTTTGCAACTAGAAGAGATTCGAGCGCCTTGACTCGCAGCGCCGGGTCCGATGGAACATCTTGATGGTCGGGGTCATGATTGTGGCTTGCAGTCATACGGTCCTCCGAGGCTCGAGTATAGGCGTTGCTGCACGCCACCTGCGAACCCCTCATGCGCCAATAGCCACTGCTTGCGCGCCATTCCGCCGCCGTAACCCGTCAATGAGCCATCCGCACCGATGACCCGGTGACAGGGCACGATGATTGAAATTGGATTGCTGCCGTTGGCGAGCCCCACGGCGCGCGAGGCCTTGGGATTGCCGATGCGCTTGGCGAGCTGCCCGTAGCTCCAAGTCACGCCGTACGGGATCTCGGTCAATGCCTGCCAAACGCGTTCTTGAAAGGGAGTACCGCGCGGCGCGAGCGGCAATTCGAATTCGCGCCGTGTGCCCGCAAAATATTCCTCGAGTTGCCGCGCAGCCTCCGGCAATGGTGCGGCATTCGGATCCTCGCGCCCGTCCTCGACGGCGCGCTCGACGTGGCGTTCGGCATCTCGCCCCGGCACGTCCATGTAAAGGCCGGTCAAGGCTTCGCCGTTCGAAGTCAGCAGCAGCCGCCCGATTGGGCTGTTCACAAAGGCAAAATAATTCATACGATGACCCCCATCGATTGCCACAGATAATGAGCCGCGTAGGCTCGCCACGGGCGCCAGCTCTCGGCGCGCGCGAGCAATTGCTTCTCGTTGGATTTCGCCGCACGCCGCAATACGAGATCGCCACTGGGAAAGGCATCCGGCCAATGCAGTGCGCGCATCGCGATGTATTGCGCAGTCCACGGACCAATTCCGGGCAGTCGCAGCAAGGCCTCGATTTCAGCATCCGTGTCTGCTGCCGCCGATAAATGGATTGCACCTGCCGCGAGGGCTCGTGCAAGTTGGACGATCGAAGCCGCACGCGTTCCCACGATTCCCAGCGCTGCGACTTGTGCGGAGTCGAGATCCGCCATGTGCCCTGCGCTTGGGCTCAAGCGATTCAAGATGGGGAATGGCGTTGCGATTTCGGCGCCGAATTCTTGCGCCCAACGCCCGGCCATCGTCGTCGCGGCGCGCACCGAGACTTGCTGTCCGAGGATCGCGCGCACCGCGATCTCGAAACCATCGAAAGCTCCGGGAACGCGCAAGCCCGGTAGGCGGCGCACGGTCTTCGCGAGCACCGGATCCTTGGATAACAGCGCGCTGACCGCGTCCGGCACCGCGCCCAAATCGAAAAGCCGCTTGACGCGCGCGATCAGCGTGCCGATGACCGGAGCCAAAGATTGCGACAGCTCGAGATCGAGCGCGTCGCCGCTGCGCGCTTGAGAGACCGCGAGCCACCCGTGATGCGCATCGAGGGCCACGGTGCGCCGATAATGAGTCGAATCGACTGCCTCGATTCCGGGGATCGCGCGCGCGCGCAAGTAATCGAGCAGCGCATTCCACGCAAGCGGCGGTCTATATTCCAGTCTGCAGTACAGAGTTTCAGTGATCTCGCTTTTGCCGCGAATTGCGCGCGGACTGAGTCCGTATCGGGCTTTGAATAAGGCGTTGAATCGACGCACGCTGCCGAAACCGCTGGCGAATGCAATATGCGTCTGGGAGAGGGCGGTATCGCGCAGCAATCGTTTTGCGAGCAGCAATCGCTGAGTCTGCGCAAGTTCGATCGGCGAGACTCCGAGTTCAGCTTCGGTGACGCGGCGCAGATGCCGATCGCTGACTCCGAGCGATGCCGCGAGATCTGCGACCCCGCTACTCGAGAGCGCATGCTCTTCGATTCCCGCTATTGCCGCACCGACGAGTCTCGATGCCGCGTCGACCGACGCGAGTCCCGGCGCACGCTCGGGTCTGCAACGCAAGCACGGTCGATAGCCTTGCCGCTCGGCGCCTGCGGCACTCTGGAAAAAGCGCAAATTTTCACGCCTTGCGGCTCGCGCCGGGCAAATCGGCCGGCAATAGATGCCGGTTGTGACGACTGCGGCGAAAAATCTTCCGTCGAAGCGCCGATCTCGGGCGCGCAATGCGCGATAACAAATGTCCGGATCAAGAGCCATACCGAGAGACTAGCCAATATGCGCGGCAAATACTCGCCGTTTTCGGACGTCTATATTGGGATTCGCGGCGTGCTTTTTTCACGACTTTTGGGTGAATCTTTGCAAAACCAATGGCTTGCCGTATAGATTGCGGGGTCATTCAAGGTCTATTCATCTCATAACGAGTCCAGAGTAGACTTTGGGTAAGGAATATCGGTGAATGACAATAAACAGAGGTTTGACATGACGGCTACGCTAGCAACCGGGGAAGCTCGAAATCTGCATATCGAGATCGCGCGGATTTCGGCCGGCCGCCCGTTGGCTTGGTTGCGACTGGGCTGGCAGGATATGCGCCGCAATTGGCTTGTCAGTTTGGGATACGGACTTCTGATTGTCGGATTCGGCTGGACGCTGCTGATATTTTGCGGAACGCATCCGTATTACGTTGCAGCTGCGATCTCGGGATTTCTGCTCGTTGCGCCGGTGGCATCAGCGGGTTTTGCCGAAATGTCCCGGCGCTATTCGTTGGGACTATCGGCAACTTTCGACGAATCGATGGACGGATTTGCGCGCAATTACGGACCGTTGCTGTGGTTCGGAGCGATACTCGCAATATGTGCGATCGCCTGGTTTGCGATTTCGGCTGTCATGCTGGATAGCGTGTTTCACATTCCGGCTCCCAATATGGAAGAGACCATATATCGGGGATTCATCGATACGCTGAATCGCTCGCAAGTCGAGGCCTATTTCGCAGTCGGCGGAATTCTCGCCTTGTTCGTGTTCGTCGTGTCCGTCGTTTCGGTGCCGCTGATCATTGCTCAGCACGTGACTGCGGGACAAGCAATGCTCGCAAGTTTGAGAGCAGTGTTTTCCAACATTCCAGCAATGATCGTCTGGAGCGCGCTGATTCTGCTGCTGACCGTGATCGGCTATGCGCCGCTGCTGCTGGGTTTGCTGATCGTCAGCCCGATATTGGGGCATGCGACCTGGCATGCGTATCGGGAGATGATTCGGTAGGCAGAGGCGGCCTGGCGACAATCCCTGCCGCCATAATGGATGTCACGCGCTCCGATTCAATCCGAGCGCCGTGACATCCACATAGGCGGCGAACCACCGATTCTTAACAGTAGCCTAGTCTAGTGCAGCGATTCCAAATAGGCGGCCACGGCCTTCATATCATCCGGTTGCAGCGTCGCGACGATGCCGTTCATGACGGCCTGGTTGCGTGAACCGGTATTGAAGGCGCGCAACTGCTTGAGCAGATACGAAGCATGCTGGCCCGCGAGCCGCGGAAACTGATCATTACCGCTCGCATCGTCCTGATGGCATGCCGAGCAGGGCGCAACCCCATTGGCAGCGACGCCTTCGGTATACACGCTCTTGCCGCGTGCGACGTCGCCGTTCGAGAACGGCACCGCCTGACCCCCAAACGGCGCTTGCTTGCTGAAGTAGTCGGCGAGCGCGTTCATCTGCGTGTCGTCGAGCTGTGCAGCCATGCCCCACATATAGCCGCGCGCGTAAGGATCGGCACGCGTCTGCGCCTTGAAGAACTGCAGCTGTTCCAGGATGTACCAGGCTTTCTGGCCGGCAAGCGCCGGATAGATCGGCGAAATGCTGTTGCCCTGCGGACCATGACACCAGCTGCATCGGGTGACGGCCACGTATTCGGCAGCCGCCGCGTCGGCGGGGGCTACGGGCGCCGGAGCGTCTTGGGCCAGTGCCGCAGTCGACAGCATGGAAATTGCCGCCGCGCCGATGACGGAAAGAACCGTCATCTTGATCTTTGTTGAGTTCATATGATTCCCCCGGCTCACAGTGCAAACCACATCAAGAGGTAGGTCGTGTCGTTGTCCGATGCATTGCGACCCACCCCGTCATAGTTGTTCTGCGCACCATTGAACATCGTGTAATGCGTGTACTGCAACACGAACTTCACGTTCAGCCAGGGCGCATACATCAGCTCACCGACCCACGCATTGGTGGCGGGGTCACCGTTGGCACTGTTAACCACGCCGACCGGCAGCGCGGCATTGTTTGGACTCGTATAGGGTCCCGATGGATTGTACGCCAGCATGTCCGTCGATCCCTTGGTCGAGAGGTACCCTGCGGTGAAGCCGTATTTCCTCTTATACCAGTACGTGAAGTCCGTCGAGAGATAACTCACCCAATCGGACGCATTCGAGGTGCCCAAGCCCGCAGGGCCGGTCGCATTCAGGGACTGGTTTTCCCTGACGTAGGTCCCCTTGATGGTCGCAGCGTTTTTCTCGCCGATGAACTGAAACTGGAAATCCTCGGCGATGTCGGTGTAATTATTCGTAGCCCCTGCCAGCGCATTCCCACCGCCTGGGTAGATTTGGAAATAGGATCCGTACGTGCCCACTTCTAAGGCAAAGCGATCGAAGTCGTACTCGTAGGCCACCCGCCAATACGGGTTCCAGCCTTTAACCACGCCAGAGCTCGCCGAATCCAGCGGCCCCCCTTCTCCTAAGATCGGGTTGCCGTTGGGCGCATTCGATCCATTCTGCGCGTGCCGGTAGAAGCCAAGCGCCGCGTAAAACTGCTCGTTCCACAGGATGTACCCTACGGGGCCGGCCACTTCATAGGCTGTGCCCGCGTTGATGAGGGGGCTCGCAACGGATCCCACAGCGACTTCCGGCGGAACATACGGGAAGCCGAAAGCCGGAGTCGTATTCCACGGGTCCTCGATCGTCGGGTTGTTGTTGATCGACACGCCGTAGGCGAACGGCTGCTTGTTCGGCAGCACGATGGTGTTGGCAAAGCGGAAGTCCGTATTGTCGATGTTGAAGGTGTCAGCCGAAAAGTCGTAAGTCACCTGGGCGAACGCGCCGAAATGAGGCGCGATCTTGCCGCCGTACAGCAGCGACAGCTGTTGCGGGAGTTCGATGCCTCCATTCGCCAGCGAATGTGCTCCGGCGATTTGGCTGTCGGGGAGCGGTTTCGCCAATTGCACATCGCCGACCATGACGAAGAGCGCCAGGTTCGGAATCGCCGGCAGCGCCAGCTGTTGCTTGCCCTCATCCGTCGTCACCTGGATATCCTTGCCGTTATCCAGCTGGTAGCCATTGAGCTTGAACATGCGCCCAAAGTGCGTAAGCTCGGGATAAACCGTGTGGCAGGTCATGCACGCCATGCCGGTCTGTCGCGCAAATAATGGCAGCGCTTGCGAAGGCTGGGCAACGATGATGCCCAACAGCACTAACGCCAAAGCGCCGCAGCGCTGCACCCAAGCCTTGTGTTGAAACCCGGTGAATTGTCCCATGAATTTGGACTCCCCTTTTACTTACATGCGCCATAAACGGCGCGTTGATCCCATTTGCAGGCTAGACCTTTGAGGACCGTCTGCAATTCGTAGTTATGGTTCGCTTGATGTGGGAAACACGTAGTCCGCGTGCTAACCATTCTTCATCGTTTCCGCATCGATCTTCGCCGCCTCTCACGCGGCGTTGGAGCGACGCTACGAAGTCACCCTATCACAGGTTTCCAACGATGCAAAATGTTGTTGTATTTTTCCAACATGCCGCGTGCGCATCGCACGCGATCGATCAGATCTGCGCGCTTACTTCTTTTTGGTCGGCATGAGGATGTACCACGACAACACCATGCTCGAGAAAGCGAGGCCGAGGCAAAAGACGGTTGCGATGATGGTAATCATATTCGAGTATTCCGCAGTTGATGTCGTTGAACGATGTTGCTTGAAGCCGCTCAGGCCTTCTTGAGTTCCGGAACGTTTTCCTCTTCATCGTGGCGCTTGAGCGCAACCGCCAGGATCGCGATATACGCGAAGCCGAAGACGAGCATGCACCAATTCATGAAGCCATCGAAAGTGTGCGGATCGTAGCTCAGCGGCCACCAGCCGCCCCAGTCGGCGAAGCCGCCGCGACCCAAAAAACACATCATCGCGGCGCCAAACACGCTGCCGTTGCCCATGCCGGTCACCATGCCGCCGATGATGATCAACCAAAATGCGCGAGACTGTATCGATTTTCTTTGCATTTGATTAGCCCCTGATACGCTTGAAACTGAGCACCGCGTGAAGTTCGAGCGCTACGTGAATTTAACTCTCAATCCCCTTCCGGATGAACTTTACTCGAAGGCGTGCATCGATGCAATGTAACAAATGCGCTTAATTTACCGCTGTTCCCGCGGCGCGATCGAGCGGACTCAATTCGAGTATGCGCGCACGGCTCGAGGCCGCAGCGGCGTCGCCATTCGCAATTTGCAGTGCCCACAGAGCGCGCCACGCGTCGACGGACCACGGATTGATAATCAATATCTCTTGCAGCAGCTGTTCTCGGCTCAAGCCGTGCTCGCCGGCTGCGTCGATGTTCGCGAGCAGCCGGTCGGAGACCGCATAGTCTACCCAGCGGTCCTGCGGGTCGGCTTCATAGGCGAGGCCCAGCAAACGATCGGCCTCGAGGTCGGAGCCGCGCAGAATCGCGAGTTCGCCGCGCACTCGCAATTCAGTGCCGATGTAGGCGCGCCTGAAATTCTCTTGTTGCGGCGCTGAAACATGCAATAAATCGATCGCTCGTTCAATAGTGGGTCGCTGCGCCAATAAGGATTGCAACAGCGGGGCCACATCGGCACCCGCGCCATAGTGCAACCGCGGCAGCAAAAATTCGATGACCGGCGCCCATTCATGCTGGGTCGCGCCGGTACTGAATTCGATGGGTCCCCAATAGCGTCCGAGCCATATGGTTTCATTTTCCGGTGCGCTTATTTGCGTGTGCTGCTCGGCAGTCAAGCCGTTGATGTTGTCGGTCAGCGCGAGCGCACCCTGCCAATGATCTTTAGGCCCCACGAGCGCGAGATGCATGCCGTCGAGGAATAGTTGCGACTCCGGAAACACTTCGCGGAAGCTGCGCAAGACGATGGCCAGCGTGTCTTGGTCGAACTGATTGAGCGCTAGCCATTGTACGAACAGCCCATCTGCGGCGAGCCGCGCTCGCACGCGCTGAAATTGTTCGACCGACAACATCGAACTGACACCCGCGAGATCCGGGTGAAACAAGTCGCCGATGATGACGTCATATGCTTCGGGAGCCGCACTCAGGAAGTGACGGGCGTCATCCTGGGTCACGAGCGTCTGCTGCATCACGCCTTGATTGCTGGCTGTGAACCAGCGGCCCGCCGCTTCGATACTACCCGCCGACAACTCCACGGCGCTGCGCCGCAGACCGGGGAATGGCAGCGAACCGGCGAGCGATATGCCGGTGCCGATTCCGATGAACAGCACCGTGCGCGGCTTGCCATGCAGCAGCAGCGGCAGGCGCGCCTGATTGGTTTGCACGAACACCGCAGTAGGCTCGGTCGATGCATCGCGGCGGCGCAGATCCGTCAGCAGTACGCGTTGGCCGTCGTTCTGCTCGACGACCTCGGTGATCGCAATGGCATCTTCATAGCGATACAGATCGCGGCTGCCCGCCATCGCCTGCGGCAGCAAATCCTTGGCCTGCGGCAGTGCCGCCACGGACCCCGCGGCAACGAGCACCAGCGGCACACCGAACCAGGCGCGGCGCGAGCGCCCTAGGATCAGCCCCGGCAGCAGCAATAGCATCGCGGCGAGCGCCAATGCGCCGGCACTGCCGATATGTGGAATCAATACGACGTAGAGCAGCGCTCCGAGCGCGGCGCCGAGGCAGTTGCAGGCGTAGAGCCAGCTGCCGCTCAGATGGAAGCGCGACGACAGCGCGGGCAACCAGGCGCCCAATGAGAGCGTCACGGGCAAAGTCAGCGCCGCGAGCGCCAAACCCTCGACGAACATCGCCGCTGCCAGTGAATTGAAGTTGCTGCGCTCGATCCAGCCCGAGACCGACGGCAACAACCAGAGGCCCGCGATCGCGCTCAAGGATGCAGACCAGGGCAACGCTTGCATGATGCGCCAACCTAAGCGTCTCGACGCGAGCAGACTGCCGAGTCCCATGCCCAGCAGCATCACCGCAAGAATCAGCGCGAGCACATATTCGGTGCGCAGCATGACGAGGCTGAACAGCCGCATCCATGCCATTTCCAGCAACAAACTCGCGGCACCAATGATGCCGTAGTTCAGCAGCGGCAGCGCGGAAGGCGCGGCGACGCCCGCCGGGCTTTCGGGCTCGGGCCCGCGCTGGCCGGGAACGTCGAGCGCGCCCGGAGCACGGCCGTCATAGACGCCCGGACCTTGGCGCTCGAGCATGAAGAGTCCCGCGGCGACGCCGAGGCCCAGCACGGCGACGACGCGTATCGCGTTGCTCCAACCCATGACAGGCAGCAGCAGCAGCGGCAACAGTGCGCCCGCGGCCGCCCCGAGCGTGTTGCTGCCGTAGGCCATGCCGACATTGCGCCCGAATCGCCTCCAGGCCTCGAGCAACAACGGAAATCCCGCGCCCATCGCCGCGGCCGGCAGCGCGAGCAGCAGCAGCGCGGCGAGCGCCATCAGCGCATGCCACTGCGGCGGCGAGAGAAATGCCGCGCCCTTATCGATGAGCGGCGTCGTGAGTTCGACGCCCCACGGCAGCAGCAACGCGAACACCGCGATCCCGGCCTCCAGCAGCGCAAGCAGCCGCAGAGGTTTGAGACGCTGCACCGCGCGCGCCGCCATGAGGGCGCTGCCGCCGGCGAGCCCCAGCATGAACGCCGCGACCGTGATGACCGCTGCAAACGTGCTGACGCCGAATTGCAGCCCCAGCATGCGGACCCAGAGAACTTCGTAAGCAAGACCCGAGGCGCCGGATAGCGCGCCCAGCAGCGCGAGCCACGGTATCCCTAAGCGCGAGGCGCGGCCGGTCAGAACGGGAAGAACCAGACGACCCCGACGATCACGTGCACGAGCGCGACGGTGACGGTCAGTCCGGCCAGTATCATGTGCACGAGGAACAGCGGTTTGCCGAACACCGCGACTGCGATACCGACCGATGCGGTACTGATCAGCAGCAGCAGCAGCACGCTGCCGATCGTGAACATGATGACTTGTCGTTCATGCTCGGCGATGCTGGTCGCGCGCGCGAGATGCTGCGGCTGCTGCCGGCCGAATTGCTCCAGAATCTGCGCGCCGTTCGAGGTCGTGGGCGCCGCGGGTGTCGCGGGCGCCGCGGTATCCGCGGCGCACAACGGCATATGCACCGGCAGCAGCAAACTCAGCGCGAGAAACGCGCGCAGCCAGCCACTCATCGGCGCCGCCACATCAATACGACCATGAGGATGAACGGAACGAAAACCGCAACCAGCAAAAATAGAAAAATCATCCACGGCGTTTCGATGCTGACGTGCAGATAGCGATAACTATCGATCGCAAAGCCGGCATTCGCGTGCAACAGCATCAACGCGAGCATCGTTGCGCTAGTAATGCGTTTCATGGCTGCGCCCTGACCGGTCGCTCGAGATCGCTCGCGCAACGGAAGCCATAGAAATCGGTCGCGTGATCGGGCAACGCGTAGTCGCGATGATAGAGCGATGTCGAAAAGGGATCGCCTTTCCACGAGCCGCCGCGCAGAACTTTATAGAGCTTGATCGGCGCCGCTTTGGTGGCGGTCGGCGCTGCGTTCCCTCCGAACACCTCCCACGACGCATCGGCGCCCTCGTAGGGCCGCAGGTCGTCCGCGGTCCATTCAGCGACATTGCCGGACAGATCGTAAACGCCGTAAACACTGGCGCCCTTCGGATAGGCCGTCACGTTGCTCGGGGATCCGACGTTGTAGTAGGTATTCAAGCGACTCGGGTCCATCTTATCGCCCCATGGCCAGCGGCGCGCGTCGCTACCGCGGCCCGCTTTTTCATATTCAGTTTCATGCGGCAGACGCTTGCCCGCCCAGGCGGCGTAATCGGCCGCGTCATTCCAGCTCACCATCGTGACCGGATTCATGAGCTCGCCCTGCGGAATGTGCCCGTCTTTCCAGCTGATCGGGGGTCGCCGTTTGGTGGCAGCGACGAATCGCGCATATTGAGCGTTGGTCACCAGATATTTATCGAGGTAGAACGTCGGCAGCGTGACTTTGTGCTGCGGCTTGTCCTGCGTATCGGCACGCTCCGAGTTCGTGCCCATGACGAATGTCCCCGCCTCGATGCGCACCATCGAATCGAGTTCCTCCCATTGCTCGCGGCTCACCAATCTCTGGGCCTCGACGACCGTATAACCGGTGTTGGGCGCGCGTCCCGCCTCGTGATTCGATTGCAGCGTGATGTCTTCGCCGGCCGCGCGTTCGTGCGCGCTTTCTTCCGCAAGATCGTAGGTCGCGAGCTTGCGCATGTCGGCGAGGCGCAGCTTGCCGAGCATGACGACATGGATCGTGCTGCCGATCAGGACCAGCACCAGACAGGTAATGAAGGTCATCGACAGCAAGCGCCGGCGCTGCTGCCTTTCCTTGGCCGACAGCGGCGCCTGGCGATATGACGCGAGAGCCATCGTGACGCCCGCTAGCGCTGGATCGGCCGGACCGGTTCGGCAAGCTTCCGCGGCGGCGCTGATCGGCCATAGGTTCGTTTGATGATAACCTCACCAATGACGCCGCCGATCGCCGCGGCTTCAATCGCCAGGATGACGTAAAAGCCCCACCACCCCATCGGCATCAATGTCGATCCCGGTGCCATCGGCGTCATATGAATCGCGATTCCGGCGTAGCTGATCGACCGCACGATCAGCGCCGGGATGTAGGACAGCCACTTGCCGCCGAAACCGTAGATCAGCGATACCAGTACACCCGTCAGGAACGGCACGAGAAACAGGTCGATGACCCAGAACGGGCTGAAATACCCGATGCCTCCGGTGAAGGCTTCGATTTGGACGCCCAGAATCCGGTCGGCAAAATGATTGAATGCCGACCCCAACAATAGTGCTGCCGCACCGCGGTAGAGACGCTCGGAGTTAGTTTTCCGCATGGGCGCCAGGATACGCTTTCCCGGTCAGCTTTTCATATTCGGCGGCCCGCGTGCCCTCGAGGTACCAATCTTGAACCTTGAGGCTCGCCATGTACCGCGCGAGCGTGTGCCGGTCGTCGTCCGAAAGATTCGCGAACGACGGCATCCGGTACTCGAGCTTCAGGCGGCTCGGCAAAATACGTTGCGGATCGGCCGCCGAGAAATAGTCGTAAAACCACTGCTCGGTGCGCAACGATCCGATGCCATCGAGCGCCGGCGCCGGCACCGACTCTAACGCACTCTTGACGGTCCACAGCGAGTGGCATCCGCGACAGTTGTTGCTGCGGTATAATTCCCCCGCCTCACGCATCAATCCGGGAGTCGCGGTGCTGTAAAAAGGAATGCCGCGATCGGGCTCCGCCCCGGAGCGCAGGCGGATGACATTGCGTATCATGAGGCCGGCAACGACCACACCGATGGTTGCCAGTATCAGAATTTCGCCGCGCCTCATGGTGCGGGTCGGTGCGACTCCGCTTTCATCTGGAGGTGCTTGATGCGGCTCTCCGTCTGCGCCTTGAGCACTTCGCGGCTGTGCTTGAAATCGGCGGGAGTCATCTTGTCCTCGTCGGATTCGGTAAACACGAGATACTTGATGTCCTCATCGAACTGATCGTTGCGCCACGCCCACCAGATACCGTAGATGCTGACAAGAATGATCGAGGCCCCAACGATCAGCCAGAGGTAGATGCTCCAGCCGTCACCGAGAGATTCCATAAAATGCATAGTCGCCGACCTCCGTCCGGAGCCCCAAGACAGTCTAGAACAGGACACCGGATAACATTTGCAAGGACGCAAACACGACGGCAGCCACCACGCCCAAAATGATGGCGCCGAACATCCACTTTTCGCCGGTACGCGTGACCTTCTGGCCCTTCGTACCGCGCATGATCGCAAACGTAATCCCGGCAAACAACACGATGCCCAGCATCAATAGAAAGAAGACGCCGACGCCGAATCGCTGGCTGTGCATGCCCTCGATGCTGAGATCGAGCCGCGAATTCGGCTCGCTCAGCGCGAGAACCATCATCGAATTCAGTACCCTTTGATCTGCGGGTTCTTCTTGTCGAACTTGTCGACAAAAAAACTGTAGATGAACGGCGCTAAAAACGCGAGGCCGATCGGTATAAGCAGTGCCACCGGGCCATAATCAAAATCAATCATTTCGCTACTCCCCTTAGTGGTCGGCGCTGTGCGTGGGTTGCCATTTGGTGGGCGGCAACCGCTTGACGACGAGAATCACCCCGAGGAAAAACGCCGTGAGGTAGAACACGTCGATAGTATACCCCTTGTCCCACCAGGGTTGCTGGCGTATCCGCGTTCCGTCGGGGCGGTAATTACCCTCGAAGTTCGCGATCACGATATTCGCTCCAACCACGGTGTAATCCTTCAAATCGACATCCGGGCGCGCTTGCAGCGCCAGGATTTGCGGCTTGATGAGCCGCAGATCGTCCATGGTCAACGGGTGGCGCGCAAGCTGCGCATCGTTATTGCCGACCCCCTTGTTCATCGCGACGATCAATTGCATCGCCTCGACGTCGTCCTTGGCCGCCAGGACCTCGGGTTTGTCCATGGAAGCGACGTAAGGCGCGTAGAGTGCCGCGGTCGGCCGTTGGCCCCAGAGCGGGAAAGTCACGGCAAAGGCCGTACAGACCGTCAAAGCAACGAGCCACACGACGAGTCTCGGGACCGGATTGTTATCTTCGGTGATTCCGCCCAAGCTTTCCCGTTCCCACAGTTCCTCCGCCTTGCCGACGGTGGCCGTGTCGCTGAGCGTCGATAATGGTTCGTTAAAAATCCATGCCATTGCTGTATCTCCGGTGTTCTACGCCGATCATTTCATGTTCAGGACGAAATCGATGAGCCAGCGCGCCTCGCTATTGGCGGCGTACATCGGCACGTCCGGCGGCTGATCCCGCTTGCCGTCGCGGTAGGCATCGAATTCCTCGTCCCATTTGGCCAAGTCGATCGTCTTGCCGTCGGCGTCGACCGCTCCCCAGAGGTAGTCGTAGCGCGGCATGATCGAATGCGGCTGGACGAGTCTCGGGTTGAAGAAGTGCAGCATCATCCATTCTCGCGAGGAATTGCGCGAGCCCACGTGCAGCAAGTCGGGTGCCTTACGGTCGGAGCCGAACGCGGTCGGTGATTCACCGTTGAAGTCGCCGAGCATCGGCGGCGCTCCGAAGACCTGCCAGTCCTGGGTCTGTTCGGGCAGCAGCGTGTGGCACCACCAGCATCCCTCACGCACGAACAGCGTCTTGCCGGCGCCGGCGTGCGAGATATTTTCATCGCCGGCCGCCTTGATGACGGCATCGGGCTCCCAGCCTTTCGTGATCGTCGCGTCCTCGATGAAAGAATGCTTTTGCTCGTCGGTCCGGATCACGAACACCGCACCCTCGCCGGTGTGTGCTTCGCCGATTTTGCCCACCGCGAGACTGAGCTCTTTGGCCTGTGCGCCGAGGTTATCCGGGTGCATGATGCCGCCCGGGAACGGCGTGCCCTTTTCGTAAACATACGCGTACATGGGCTCCATCGGCTGTCCGCTCTTGGGATCCGCCTTCAGCAGCACCTTGAGGGGCTTGTGCCAGCCAAGCAGCAGCGGATCGTAGAGATTGAAGCCGGTCTCGTAGCCCCCGGTCAGCTGTTTGTCCATCGAGATACTGGTCGCATCGACGCGCGCAATATCCAGGCTGGGCAACAACAGCGTGATGCACATCGAGCCGCCGAGCGCCACTCCGAACATCCGACTGCCGATTTTATATTCTCTAAAATTCATCTTAGGTCTCCCTTGCAGCAGTGCGGTCTAGCGCTCGTAGGCCAGTTCATGGGGCATGCGGCCTTTGGGCACGACCGTGCCGACGCGCGTCGTCATCCACATGTTGTACAGCCAGACGATATTGCCCAAGAACACCAGCGAGCCTCCTAGCCAGCGCGCAATCATGTACGGGTGCTCGGCGATGACCACGTCGATATAGGGAACTTCGTAGATCTTGCCCGCGCCCTGGATGAGCCCGGCGATCGTCATCGAGACCCAATAGATCGTGAAGCCGATCAGCAAGGTCCAGTAGTGCACATTGCCGAGGCTCAGCGAGTAGAGCTTGCGCTTGAGGATCACTTGCAGGCCGAGGTAGACCGCGGCGACCTCCATGAACGTCGAAAAACCCAGCAGCGCGAGATGCGCATGAGCGACGATCCATCCGGTGCCGTGGATATACCAGTTGATGGCACGCGTCTGCTGGAATCCGCCCTGCATGTTCAGCGGAATCGCGAGCAGCGCACCGGTGACCGTGAACCGCACTTCCAGGTTCTCGACGAACATGTTCCATTTGCCTTCCATCGTCAGCAGGATGTTCGAAACGAAGGCAATGGCCGGAACCAGGATCAGCACACCCTCGACCGATGCGAAAGACTTCAGCCACTCGGGTAGAGGCGCGGACATCAGGTGATGCGCCGCCGGCGTCGAGTAGAACACGACGATCGACCAGAAATGCAGATGCCCGATGCGGTGCGAATACAGCGGATTGCCCGTGACCTTGGGGATCGTGTAGTACGCGATGGCCGCGGCCACCGGCGTAATCCACAGTCCCAAGACGTTATGAGCGAACCACCAGGTCAGATAGGCCTCGGTCAGTCCCGTGAGGTGAAAGTATTCCGGCAGATTGCCGACGATGAAAACGACGATCAACATGAAGCTCGCGGCCGCGAAGAACCAGTTGGTCGTGTAGATTCCCTGCGTACGGCGATTGAGGATCGTCATCCAGACATTGAGGCCCAGCGGGATCGCCATAAACACGGAAATGTAGAGGTCGATCCACCACGGAAAATCGGAGTATTCGCGCCCCGAGGTCATGCCGGCCCACAGCACCGTGAGGCCGAGCGAGAGGCCGACGTTCCACAGGAAGCAGTTCCAGAGCCCGAGCTTCTCCGACCACAGCTTGGTGTTACCCAAGACCGGCGTGATGTACATGAAGGCCATCGCGAATGCCATCGAGATCCAGCCGAAGATGACCGCGTGCACATGCACTTGGCGCATATGACCGAACGAGACGAACTCGAGGCCGTGGACGAAGTCCGGAAACGCCAATTTGGCGGCGTTGAACGCCCCGAGGCCGGTTCCGATGACGAACCAGACGATGGCTGAGAAGCCGAAATAGACCGCCGCGGAGCCTTGCGGAATATCATCGTTCTTGGCTAACAGGTATTTGAACATCTGCGTTCCCCTCCGGTTTCAAACCGGCTTATCTTAAGTCCCCGAATTATCCGCGATGCAATCGCGTCAGCACCGTAGCGAAAGCTAATCGATCTCGCGCCTCAATGCAACGCTTAGGAACATCACAATTCATCAATAAAACAAGGCTCAAACACTAATGAATCTCAATCAGCAAGTTTGAGCAGTCCGTATTTTTTCATGGCGCCCCTCACCAGGAAAAAAGCAGCGCCAAATACGACCACGGAAGTGAGAATCGCAAACGGGGAGAACATCGGCCATGGCGAGTCCGCCGTGGTGCCGGCGATCCAGGTGTAACGTTCGATCCAGTAGCCCACAATGATCGAGACCGCGACGAGCGCCATGACCCAGCGCGTGTGACGCGAATACGGAATGATCAGTATCGGAAACGGAACGACGAATTTCAAGATCAAAAACAGCCAGAACAGCGTCGAAAACGGGCCATTTTGAATCCGAAACAAACGCCCGGTTTCATCGGGCAGATTCGCATACCAGGTGATCAGGTATTGCGCAAAGAATGTATATATCCACAGTATCGTGAAGGCCAGCATGAGCTGCGCCAGAAAATTGAAGATGTACTCCCCCGGTGGCGCCGTCAGCGCCTGCCTGCCGACCAGCAGAATCACGGTCAGCATCAGTACCGACAGAAACATGCCGAATGAGCTCACGAAGTGGTACATCGCGTAAATGGAGCTCGACCAGCCCGGCTGCAGCGTCATTTCGAAGTCCCAGGCGATCATCGAGCAAAACAGCACGTGGGCGAACGGAATGAGCAGTGCAATATTGCGGAAAGTCCGCGCCTGCGCCGCACTATGCGTCGAGACGGCCTGAAACTTGATGAACAGGCCGTACAAGACACCGATGATGAGGAAACCCAGAATCTCCCGCGATGCAAGAAACCGCAGATTGTTCCAGCCCGGCATCGCAGCCTGTGAGCCGACCCACGGGAATGTCTTGGCGCCGTTGAGCAGCAGGATGATCAACAGTACGAAGGCCAGCGGAAACAGCGCGAAGAATGAAACACTGAGGTAACGAATTTCAAAGCGCCACTTCCCGTTGACGAGGTGCAAGATCGCCGCCAGCGCGACGCCGCCTAGGGCGAGATGCAGCACGACGAGAAAATCGACGGTGAGCACGGACCAGCTGGCGAAGGGCATCTCGATCTATTCCTGTGACGGCGATTCGGTGAACCGATACAAACGCGTAGGTTTTCTCATTTTGTTTTCCCGGCCGCGCCATCGCTCGCCATGCCATCGCTGATCAGACCATGACGTACATAATTGACGAGATCCCAGATCTCGCTCGGTGAAAGATCATTGCCGTATGCCGGCATCAAGGCACCGCCGAATGAGACCGTGCCGAATATATACCCCTCCGGCAATTCCTTCTGTTCCCTGTCGGCAGTCAGGTCGAAGGGGCGTATCAGGAATTTCTCCCCGACCGGGCCGTCGCCGGTGCCCGATTTGCCGTGACACGGCGTGCAGAATATTTGAAAGAATTTTCGCCCGTGGCCGACCGACTCCGCCGACGCCGGATTTGGGTTGGGTAAGTTCATCGCGCCGTCGCGGTCATGGACATGGATCAGCGTCTTGGTGCCCGCCATCGGCACCGAACGCTGCGGAAATGGCCGGATCGCATCGGGGCCGTGCTGGGGCTTGACGCTGATCTGATTGGCCATGTCCATGCTCCAGGGCCATGCGCCCGCGACCGCGGGAAGGAGCGAGACGCAGACGAACGCGAGCCAGCCCGATTTTCTCCCCGACAGCAGACTTGATATGCGCAACATCTTAAGAGCTTTCCGATATTTCGAGCGCGTGGTAGCGCGTAAAAATGTCCCTGATGCCGGGCAGCGCGACCGGGTCGGTCGAGATCAAAATCCCGATCTTGTCGACCGAGATCGCGGCGTTGTAGAGAACGTTTTTTTGGGCATGCAGCGCGAAGACGACATAGCAAGCGATGATCGTGAAGAACACCGCCGTGAGGATGAACAGCTCGTAGGTAATGACCATATTGGGCGGGATCGGAACGATCGGGAATCCGCCGCGCGGCTGGCGCAGAAAATTTGCCTGCGCCGCCGACATCGCATAAAACCCGAGACTGCTGCCGAGCACCGCACCGAGCACCGAGAACAGCTGTATGTAGACCGGCCGGTCCCCGAGTTCAGCCGCACACTCGGGGTGATCGATCGGGGACTTCAACGTCACGTCGCGCATTTTGAATCCCGCGAGCCCGGACTCCCGAAGGGCTGCGATGGCTTTGGCGGCCGCTTCGAAATCGTTGAACAACGCGAGGATGTGGGATTTCTTGCTCATCGCTCAACTCTGTGCCGGCTGCGCCGCGGGTGCCGGCTTTGATACAGCCACGTTGCGGGCCTGTTTACGGTGGAAAACCATTTCCTTGACCTCGTACATCGATACCGATGGGAAGATCTTGCAGAACAGCATGAACAGCATCGTGAACCAGCCAAAGCTGCCGAGGATGATGCCGACCTGGACCCAGTTTGGCCACCAGGTGTCGACCCAGGTCCAGGGATAGTAGCCATGCGCGAAGGTCGGCGTGACGATCATGAAACGCTCGATCCACATTCCCAAGTTCAGCAACAACGATACGACCATCATCGTCGGCACGCTCATGCGCAATACCTTGAATGTCAGCGCGAACGGCACGATCGAGCCGAGAATGTTCATCGACCACCACCATCCGGCGTACGTGCCCGTCGCGCGGTAGATCAGCGCCTGCTTCGCGTAAGGATCGGTGCCGTACCAGACCGAGGCGTACTCGATGAAATTCAGATAGGTCCATACCATGGAAATCGCGAACGTCAGCTTGCAGAGCTTCTCGAGAATCGGAATCGTCATGTACTGCTCGAAGCGGAACGTATAGCGCAGGATGATGAACAGCGTGATGATCGCGGCGCAGCCCGAATACAGCGCACCCGCGACAAAATAGGGCGGGAACGACGTCGTGTGCCAACCCGGCTGCTGCGATACGGCGAAATCGGTCGCGACGATCGAGTGCACCGAGACTGCGAGCGGAATCAGCAAACACGCGAGCGTCAGATACGTGACGCGAAAATTGGACCATTGCCAATCGGTGCCCTTCCAGCCGACTGACATCACGCGATAGAAAGTCCTGCGGAACCCGGTCGCCTTATCGCGGCAAATAGCCAGATCGGGAATCATCCCGAAGTACAAAAAGATCACCGATGTCGTCAGATAGGTGCCGATCGCCGTGGCATCCCAGACCAAAGGCGAGCTGAAATTCGGCCAAGTCCAGCGCTCGCTCGGATAGGCCACCACATAATAGAATTGCCAGACTCTGCCGAGATGCACGAGCACGAACAGTCCCGCGGTCATCAGCGAGAATGTCGTCATGGCCTCGGCGAAACGGTAGATCGGCTTGCGCCAGTCCGCATGCATGAGCAGCAAGATCGCGGAGAGCAGCGTTCCCGAATGGCTCATGCCGATCCAGAAAATGAACGTTGCAATGTACAGACCCCAGACCTGCGGGTTTTCCAAAGCAGCGACGCCGAGGCCGGTTTCGTATTGGTAGACCTCGCAATAGGCGCCCCAGCCGAACAAGCCCAATGAGCCGAAGAAAATGACCCAATACAGCGCGCGCGGGCGCTCCATGCTGCTGAGCACATCCTCGTTGATCTGCGCCCAGGTGATCTCGTCATTGATATCTTTGGGCTTGATGACGAAGCGCGGTTCACTGGCGACTTCATGCTCGTCGTGAGTAGGGGTCATTTAGCGAGACCTTGCGATGCGAGGCGTTGATTGAACCTAAACATTCATACTTCCGTAGAGCGGATTCGTTCGAGATACACGACGGACGGATAGGTGCGCAAATCCTCGAAAATCCGGTAGCCGCGCAGAGTCTCGTCGTACTTGTCGAGCTTTTCGTCCTCTTCGCGCTGC
>Ga0187867_10000111_pt1 | contig 72062 bp, 78 predicted proteins | sample June2016WEW_13_1_FD_132976 | JGI IMG/M metagenome (GOLD analysis project Ga0187867, IMG submission 132976) | Peatland microbial communities from SPRUCE experiment site at the Marcell Experimental Forest, Minnesota, USA - June2016WEW_13_10 | ecosystem: Environmental > Terrestrial > Soil >...
ACGCCGAGCGGCCAGGCGATGGCGGGAATGTTGGCGGTGTTTGCCCAATATGAACGCGACATACTGCGGGACCGCGTCAAGGCGGGCATTGCTGAGGCCAGGAAAAATGGCAAGCCACACGGAAGGCCAGCATGTGCAAAGATACTGGCGGATGAAATACGCCGGTTGTCTCAGCGCGGTGTCAGCCAGAGCCAGATCGCGAAACGACTGGAAATCGGAAGAACGTCTGTTCGGCGAATTCTTCAAACCAAAACCTTCGGGTCAGACAACACGCCTCATGAGATTGCCTGACATTAGGCTGGTGCTGGAGCGAAAACGTAATGATGAACTTTGTTGTCGCCAGGTTCTTGCATGTGGATTAGGTACAGGTTTGGATCGTTGACTAATTTGATTGTGTGAGAATTCAAAAGTCCAATTATCCGATCGAACCATCCTTGGATGTTTCCTTCGTAATAACCATAATCCACTTGCGATCCATAAGGGTTTCCAGCATGCATTATGGCTCCACATTTCTCGTAAAGCTTTAAGAATTCTGCCTTGGTGAGGAATCCGTCCTTCTTATCTTGCAAATCTCTTTTGACACCCGGTTTGCCCGCGGGCAACTCAACGATGGGACGAGGATAAAAGTCTGGATTAACGCGCTCAATGTCCTTCAGAAGATATTGAGCGTTCCAGCACGTTGCGAATTCAGCGTAGACCTTCGAGAATTCATTTTTGTTTGCAACCAATGAGCCAAGTGCAATCAGCTCAAGTATTTTTCTAAACTGCAAATACGCGGACTCGATTGTCGACGCTTTGAAAAGTGCCGAGGCAACCCCAGATTTGAAGGCGTTAATAACAGCAATCCTATGCTTAATCTCCGCCATCAAGTTGCAATATTTGATGATGTCCGGTTCTGGCATTGAGATGGATGAATAGTCAGACATGCAGCCTCCCTGCATAGCGACAAAATATTTCCGGCCTGTTCGCTGTCACCAAACAATTTCCTCGATAGTCAGCACCAAATCACGCGATCTGATGATATTCGACCTACCTGCCTCTTGCACCCACGCCACGCGGTGGCGAGCGATTCCTTGAAACAACCGAACTTCGGGCCGCACTTCGACGTTGAGATTGCGCCCTTTAATGCGAATCGTATCGCCGTGCACTTGTAAGAGAATGCCTTCGGTCGGATCGAATTCGATACGCTCGATCCATGAATAGGCAACGGCCAGGACGTTGTCGGATTTCTTTCGCAGTTCCAGCATTGACGCCCGCTCGCGTATTCCCCGCAGCCAGCCGAACGAATGAAAATCATCGACGGCGCCGCCGTCGCCGGAGGGAGCCAAGTCGAATCGATCCTCAGCCAACCGCCCAGGACGATGATGCAGAAACTTATCTGTCATATTCGATCCCCTCGCGTGTCGGCATGCGTTCATCCCGTGCCCGCGACATTTCCGCGAATCGCTCCATTTGCATTCGGCGAACGTGGTAATCTCGATCCATGACCAATTCCGTTGCCGACAACCGCTCATCGGAACGGCTGACAGCATCGAGCAGAGATTCTTTATCGTCAGTGTAGACCGTGGCCTGTTGCCGTGCCCGTGAAACCGACACATAAAATTGCTCACGCGATGAAGCGGGGAACGATTCGGAGGATTGCCCGATGAAAACCCGATCCACGGTTTTGCCCTGGCTGGCGTGGCTGGTCACAACGTAGCCGTAATCAAGATGCCCGAAGTCTTTGCCGACGGTCCAGCCGTTGTTGAGGACGATATCGCCTTGCCGGGTGAACCCATCCACGACATATTGCGAACCGTTATTGAGCCGATGCTTGCCATCGGCGGTTTTGCCGTTTTGGGTAATGCGAACCGAATCGCCGGCAGCAATGCCAATCTTGCGGGTTCGATACGCCTGGAATTTGCTCGCTTGATTTAGCGGCAATTCGCCGTTGCCAGCGACAATTCGCTCGCCCTTGCTATGCCCCCGGGCGTTTTGCTGGAACACCAGAACATCGCCCGGAGCATAGTTCACCGCGTCCCCTCGTTCAGCTTCCGTCAGATTCCGCTTTTCCAACACCGAAAATTCTCGTTCATGCGAATCCAACCGCCCGATGGTTTTAAGTGATTCGCGGATATGCCCAGTAATCCGCTCGCCCTCGACATGCGTGGGGCTGACAACCAGGGCCGATTTTCCTGCGGCGACAGTCGTCACGTAATCGTCCGCTAAGGCCTTGTACCGCTCCCCTTCGGGGACTTCCTTTACCCAGCCCATGCGGTCAAGTTGCTGAAATCCCTTTTCAGTCCGCCCTCGGCTAAGTAATTCGACGGCCCGCTTGTACTCACCCTTTTGCCGCTGAATCTCTTTAATTTCAGCGGCAACGCATCCGGCCTCGGATTCCAGCAGACGCAATGCCGCACCATGCTCCACCGATCCATGTTGCCGGCGGTCGCCGGAGAGGATGACACGGGCATCCAGTTTGTCGGCCAGGTCGAAGACCTGTCCCATCGTTTTCGTTCCAATTAACCCGGCTTCGTCGATCCAGACGACTTGATCCTTGATTTGTGCGTGCAATTTCTCATCGACGAGAAGGCGAGCAACGGTATCGGCATTCTCAAATCCCTCTTTGGCGAGTACACCCCGACTGGCATTGGCGGAGGGGGCGAAAGTGAATACCTTGCTGCCGCCGGACTCGATTGCGGAAACTGCCTCACGCATCATCGTGGTTTTGCCGACGCCGGCGGCACCGTTAACGATAATCACCCGGTCGGAGGAATTCAGCACATGCTCAACCGCCCGACGTTGTCCGGCATTGAGCTTGGCATCGCCGAATTCATGCGGTCCGTTGCCGAGGCGCGAACACGTGCCCCGCCCATCGCGGGCAAACTTCAGCATCCGCGTTTCCTCCGTCAGTACATCATGGGAAGTGACCAGCTTTCGGCCATCCCGCTCCCCAAACACCAGATCATGTTTTCGAAATGCGGACTCGACGGATTGATAGCCCGTCTTGCCCACCCCGTGTTTGAGTGCCTTGGCCAAGACGGTCCGCTCCGGTACGACCGAATTTCGCTCGAAGCAATGATTGGCAGCGAACGTCACAGCCTCTTTGCCAAGTGTGGGATCTTCCGGCAATGCCGGGCTGCCGATGCTTACCGCAACGCGGTTAATGGCGTCCTGATCCTCGACAGGCAGGCGGGACCGCCATTCGGCCTGCAATTCGGAGAATGGCATATCCTTCTTTTTGCTTTCCCGTGTCCGGGCACCCAGGGAATCTTTATCCGCAGGGTTTGTGATGCCCGCCTCCTTTGCCATTTCCTCAATCTGCGCCGTCCGGCGTGAAAAAGTTTTGATAACTGATTTGGGCATGTCCGCCAGTTCCCATCCGGCTTTCGTCCGCTCGACTTCAAGTCCCAATTCCTCCATTCGCCGAGCGAAGCGGGAATGAAACGTCGCCTCATAGAACGGGGCATCCCGCTTGAGTTCGCGGAACTGGCCGGCCTTCCAGCGGTTTTCTGTTTCGTCGAACGTCGCGTTGAAGACGAAGCAATGGGCATGGAGATGCGGGTCAGGAATGCCATCCACTGGCCGGGACGTGAAGTGGGTGAACTCACCCCAGGCCATGTTGCCCGTCGTGCGTTCCTCATTCTTACCGTTCACCCGCACGCGGGTTTTCATATCCCGCTCGACATCCCGCATGGTCTCATCGACGGAGGTTTGGAACGCTTCCAGAATCCGATCATCCCGCGTCAGGCCGTAGAGCACGGACACGCTCTTGGGGACGTGAAAGTTGAAGTCATAGCCGACCGTCCGCTCCTGATTGCGGCGGGCAGTCAGAGGCAGCCCTGTTGCGGGGTCGCGGTTGTCGCACAGGGCATCCCACGCCACCTTGTCGATGGTCCCGCTCAGGCCCAGGCGTCCGGCACCCTGCCCACGCCATTGGCCGACGAGCTCCTGGCCCTCGGAGTAATAGTCCGCCGTGCTGTAATAGCCCATAGCGCCGGCGACCGAATTGTTTTGAATGATGCGTAGCATTGGCCAGTGTAACCCCAAACTGATTTACAAATCGTTAATCTCAGGCGCGCACAATCCGCCTATCCTGTATTGGGTCGGAACGGCTGATTATTTCAGGGAACGCCTACCGAATTGTGGCCTGCTGGCACCGACGCCGCATGACCCCAATGCCATGAGAAGTGCTATCCAACAGAATGCATTTGTCCGACAGACATCTTCCCTTAGCACTGCTAAGGAGGATTTTCCCCGGGAAATTCCTGAAAATCGTAAATCTGCAATTCTGTAATTGCGCCAATCCGCAATTCGTGATAACCGTGAAATCGCAATTCAGCCGAATCGGAATTTCACGGTGAAAATATGATCATTGGGCTTCTGAATCAGAAGGGCGGCGTCGGCAAAACGACCCTGGCCGTTCACATCGCCGATGCCCTGGCCCGACGCAAAATGAAGGTGCTATTGGTTGATGCCGACCCGCAGGGTTCGGCACTGGATTGGGCCGCGTCCCGCACCAGCGATCCGCTGTTTCCCGTTGCCGGATTGCCCCGGCCATCCATTCACAAGGAGTTGCCCGGCTTGGCCCAGGGATACGAGCACGTCCTGATTGACGGTCCGCCCAGGGTGTACGAAGTCGCCCGGTCTGCCATCATGGCCAGCGACCTTGTGCTGATTCCCGTCCAGCCATCGCCTTACGACGTGTGGGCCGCGAAGGAGATCGTGGACTTGTTGCAGGAGGCGAAGGTTTTTAAGCCCGACCTCAAATCCGCTTTTGTGATTAATCGTAAAATCGTAAATACGGCTCTTGGACGCGACGTGGTGGAAGCACTGGCCGAATATCCCGTGCCGGTATTGAAGACGGCGATCTGCCAACGGGTGGCCTTTGCCGAGTCAGCAGGGCATGGCCAGAGCGTATTTGAGACATCGCCCGACAGCCAGGCCGGCGACGAGTTGACCGCGCTCGTAAACGAAGTTTTGGAGCTTGCCACATGAAGAAAGTCAGCTTTAGTCCCAAACCCGCCGGATCGACGGCCCGGCTATCGCCGGATGAATGGATTGGGGACAAGGATGCCAGGCAGCCCATGAAGCGGCTGACCATTGACGTGCCGCTGGACCTGCACAAGCGAATCAAAAGTCAGTGTGCCATCGAAAATCTTGTTATGGCCGATGTGATTCGTCAATTGTTGGAAGAACGGTTTCCGCCGGACCGCCCAAAGGAGTTACAGACGTAAACACGATTAATCGTAGATACGACGAGGTGGACGCGTTGGCCAGATACCACGTGTCGTCGGTTTTGTAGAACCCACCCACCGCTGCCGGTAATTAATGCTTTCTTGATTCCAGTTTTTTATAGGAGTCTTTGACTGCTTGCAAAAGGGCAAGCACCGGCGTTGCGGCAACCGAAATGGGATCGGTATCCCCGTAACGCACAGTTAGTGCAAAGGCGCACTTGCCGCCTCCCTTCTTTGAAACCGCCGGCTGAGGCCACTGCCTGTTCGAGTCTCCCAGCAGAGCCGCCAATTGTCTGCGGTCCTCATCGGAAGCTTCGTCCGCGTAAACGCGGAATTCGAGGGAGCCGGGCGAAACGGTATCTGCGGCGCTGATGCTGAACCAAACATAGGCTACATCGTCCTCGCCAGCATTGCTTTCTATCCACCAACTACAGCCGCCCGAACCTCGCTCCTCCTTGAGGCGCCCATCTTTAATCTCCAAGCTTAACCGATCCCGCAGAGCATCTAGGAAGTCCGAAATATTGGATTCGAACTCTTCGCGCATCTCATCCACGACTTCGGCATATTCGGCATAAAGCTTCGCGGCCTTGCTGAATCCCTCAAATCCTTCACTCATGACGTGTCCTTTCAGGCAAGAGCATTTCGACTGCCGCCAAAAGTTCGATTCGACGCTCAAGGATACGAGAATCGGAGGCCCACATCGGATCGTTTGACCAAATAATAACGCGCTCGACTAATTCCCGCGCCCGCGCCTTCGCCGCAGTCGCACAGTTGAAAAAATGCGTGAATAACATTGCGTAGGCCGCGCCGGTGCCCGATTCTGGCGATAGCCCGTGATTGTCCAATACGCGAATCAATGCAAAGGCGAACTCCACAAACGTCGTCGCCTTCGCCTCGGCGTTCAGAGCAGGTAATCCCTCCGGCGTGACGAATAGCATCCTAACGGGAGTTTCCGGAGGCAGGTTGAATGTTTGCCGCACGGCCGCAGGGTAGCTGGCTGTTTGTGGTTTCCCGGACGGTGTATCGTGTTCGCGTGATCCAGTCTTCGTCTCAACCACAACAGTACCGCGTTGAAAGCGCAGAATGAGATCGGGAACTCCGTCTTCTGTCCAAATTTGGGTTTGCGGCTCGCACGGTGCGACTCCGCAAATGTCCCCTTCCAATCCAGCGGATTGAAGCCAAGAGCGTTGGCGGTCGATTGCGGATGGAGGATGCGTGTTGGGGGCGAGTGCCCACCTCATTAACTCCGTGTATGCATCCTCAACGAACCGGAGCCCAGCTACCTCAAGCAGGTCATCCCGAATCGTCCATCGACGCGCCGTCGCGGCCCGTGCCGCCAACTCCGGCAGGTGTTCGCGTAGCTCAGCAATAACCAACGGAAGCGACTTTCGAATGAATTCGCCGAATGCAGCTTCGAGGTTGGGGCGGGGTTCCTTGGCGACGACCCGTGCCGCCCCGGACTTGAGCAATGGATTTGCAAGTTGGACGAATTTGAGAAACTTTCTCTCTAAATCCGGCGGCGATTCTGCGTGGGAAACCCGCACAATCCCAGCCCTTTCGACGAAATTGCGAAACCTGGAAATGATTTCGTCGTTCATGCGTTTTCTACCCTGCCGACGCTCTTGGGTGCTGTCAAGCTAGGCGGCGTGCTTGTTATGGCTTTGAGCCAATGGCTTCTTTCTGCAAAGCCCTCACCCCGATTCGACTTTTCCTGGGGCCGTTCCCAAATCCGGGGCCGCAAGTGCTGCCGGTTCATTGAGCGGTAATTCTTCTTGCCGGCCAGCACCCTTCAAATGGTAGGTCCGCACGAAGGCGAGTCGGTCGCCGTTGAACATGAATCGAATGTTGATGAAGAAAACGCCGTCGCTTGTGCTGCGGTAGAGAAATTCCTTTTCCAATAACTCCCGCAGGCCCCGGCGGAAGGTGCGTTCATTCAGGCCGCGATCCTGGGCCATGTATTGGCTCAATTCGATTTTGTCGTTGCCGGGGTTTTCGCGGATTTGGCCATAGACCAGTTCAAAGACCGCCATGCCGGATTTCGACAGCCCGCACGCTTGCTTGATGCCGTCCAGGAATAATTTGACGAACCGGGTCGCGTCCACTTCCTCTTGCCACCAGAAGCCCATGCCGCCGATGCCTTTGATTTCGCCCGTGCCGTTGTCCAGGATGACGGCGGCCTTGCCGCCAGGCACTTCAAAACGCTTTTGCCGCGTTGCAAGCCCGTTCGACGGCGGGATGCTGGGATTCACGCGATAAACCGGAAGCCCGCGTTTGGTGGCGACGGGATTGTTTCCCACCAGCAAAACCTGTCCGTTTTTGGCCAATTTTCCCCCCATGATTTTGGTCGTGATTTACCATCACCCTGTCACTTTTCGGCCAAAATGGCAAGCAGTTTTTGGCCATCCGCGACCACAAACTGTCCGTTGATGACCCAAAACTGTCCGTTGCGTTTCAGATAAATCAACGGGTTACACGGTTCTCTTTTCTTATACTAAAAGCCCACCGAATTGATCCCGCCGCCGAGCGCGCCCAAAACGCTGGCGAAGGCGGCGGATTATCTCCACTGAGAATGGACAGATGACCACCAATGATGCGGGGAGATGGCAAAGACATCACCACTGCTGATGCATGAAGCCATACAAAGTCCCCACTGGGGGCCAATCAAAATAAGGCTCTAATCGTTGTACGAAGCTCACATCAATTTCGGCAAATGAATTTTCTTGAGGGTTGCTGCGTCCGATATTTCTCCCTCCATCAAGTTGTCAAAGGCAATGGACGATTGCCCTTACTGGCAAGTAAGTGAAATTCAGTTGAGCTTACGGGGAGGTTAGATGTCCAAGAGTTGGCTTATCTTTGTTACGCTCGCAGTTTGTCTAACCAGCGGTTCAGCGTTTGGTCAGACCACCGAACCTTCAGCTCAGCTAGACTATCGAAAACAAGAAGCTGTTCTTGCTAGCAAACTTCAGGCCGACAATGCCCGTCTTATCGCGACAACGGCGGCACAGGCAGCGGCACAAAGAGATTTCGATGCGGATAAGGCAAAACTCCACGATGTTTTGGTTTCTGATATCGATTCATCGGATGCAGATATTGCCGCCGGTAGGGTTGCTTTGTTTTTGCAAGACCCCACAGAAAATGGACGGCGGAAATGGGCCCATCCCGAATTGTTTCCGAAAGAAACCGAGGGGATGACAGTTTGGGGCGCGGCGGATGTTGACGTAATAAGTGTTCGGGATTTCTGGTTTGTAGTCGACGGGGAAGGCACCCTTCACGTCTCGGCGACCAAGCCCCCACGCTTAGACTTCTCCAACATGTCGAGGTGGGCTTATCCCGCAGACAAAGATGTACACGTAGGCCCCACCGACATAGATGAGGAAATTGACAGCCTTCACAAGAAACTTCATCTGGTGGCAGCCGCGTATCCAGAACACAAAAACGACTTCTACTCCTGTACGATCCTCTTTCAAAGCGAACGGCCACATTATACACCGACTGCATGGGACGATTCACGACAGGACTATGTCGGTGGTGATACGACCGAAGGAACGGTAAATGGGTATCCCGTCGCCGAGAACGGCAGCTATTACGGCGAAATCTCAACCGTCAACGGCTTGCCGAGAACGCACTACGTCAACGGGTACTACAGAGCCGACGGTACGTATGTTCGCAGCTATTATCGGAGCCGCTGAGCGGCGCAATCCCCGGCCCTTGCCCTCGAATCAGCAACCACAGGAGATCAACGATGCAAGTGCTTAAACCAATAGTAAAGTGCAGCCTACACGGCGACCAAGCTTGTCTGCTTGTATGCGAACACGTGGAGCACGCGCAGGCCCCCGTACACGATAGAACCGAGCCCACAGAAAATTCGCCGGGCCGCGCCGTGTGCCAAATCTGTAGCAAAACGAATCCGAAGTTGCGGCCGATGTGTGGGAAGTGCGCGGAAAAGCGTATCGCGTTAGTGGATCAAGAGGTTTGAGCTTACGCCGGCGCTGCGCCATAGCCACAAGCCACCCTTGCCAATCATGGCCTAAAATGTCTATATGAACACCCACGTAATCTACTGGTACACCACCGACGTTCTCAAAGCTCTCACCCCGCTTGTCATTGGGTTGCTTGCTGCCTACATCGCATATCAACAATGGCGCACCAATCATCGCAAATTAAAACTCGATTTGTTTGACAGGCGATACAAGGTATATCAGGCCGCTCGCCAGCTATTGAACGTCACGGAAACGGGCGGGGCAACGGATGACGTAACAGTTCGTACGATGGTGCGTGAGTTCCAGCATGATGTCCAACAGGGTGCCTTTATATTTCCTCCGAGCGTTTTGGCTGTCCTCCAACAAATTCTGAACACAACCCTAAAGAGCCGTTCGCTAGATCGCCAATTAACGCGCGCCACCGTCGCGCAAAATGAGGAAAGGGCGGAGAAGATATCTGACGAATGGGATAAAGTTTGCGGCAGCCTTGAGAACATGGATAGAGCCCTCACAGAAGTTTTCACTCCGCTGCTTGATCTTACGACGGCGTGAACTTGCAGTGTCCCCACGCGAGAGAAATTGACCCAGGGGTGTAACTCGCCGCCTTGCAACATGGTCATATTGAGGCTTTGATCATCGCGATGACTCCGGCTCGAATTGGCTTCGGCAATTTGGCCCAGGCGTCGATCACAATCTGCAAATCAGTTTGGATAAAATTCGCTCGATGGCGATCATCGCCGCTCAGAGGCTCATCCGTGTCCACCACATGTCCACCATGCTGAAAAATCTGCTGATGTTCCGAAGGATTTTGCGATTCAGTTTGATCAACTGAGCTACGCGGGCGTTTCAGTGATGGCAACACGCGATCGATGCGCTCCATCGTCTCAATTTGCGGAATATGCTTGCCGGCCTCCAGCCGGCTGATTGTTTCGGGCCGTACCCCAACTCGCTTGGCAAGCTCCTGTTGAGTCATTCCCGCGGCGATGCGCCGCCGTACCACTTCACGCGCAATGTCCACCGTGGCAAACTCCACCGCCGGCACGGAGCCGTCCTTGGCCGCCTTCGGCAAGCGCGGCATCACGCCGGCTCTCTCCATCAGCGCGTCGAAATCCGACCGGCTCAGAATCACAAGCTCCTTTCCTTCGATCTTGACCATCTGCGCCGTCATAATCAGTCTCGGTACATCTCGCGCCTCGGAAGCATATCATCTTTGTCATCTTCATCAAAACCGCGGGATTCTCGATCAGCGTGTTTCAACTTTCGCAGAGAATTAAATCAAACCGCCATGACGCTATGACGCCAAGATGAACGGGCATCATTCGGTCCGCCGGGAAATTTTGTGGCAAGTTCGTTTTCGTCGCGGTCCAGAAGAATCAAAGTTTAGGCCGCTTCTCTTTCTTATACTTAAAAGGCCCCTCGAAACTCCGCCGCCGAGCGCGCCCAAAACGCTGGCGACGGCGGCGGAGCGATCTGCGTTGTAGAGCTTCAACGAAATGGTTACTCCAAACACATCCCTTTATCGTGTCCACGGCAAGCACCGTCTGGCTCTTCATATACCCCATTTTCACAATTGGGCGAGAGCTGACGAAAAGCGTTATGGTCGAAATAACCATTCTGCGGCGAGCGATCGGGTTTGAATTCTGATTCGTTCTCCGACAATGCGCCGATGGTGAGCATTTGATTTGTCGCAACGATCCCGTGTTCCGCCGTGTTCGGTCCGATAAAATCTTCGAAAAATGTCGGGGAAATCAAGTAAATTTTTGTTGCGATTCTCTGATCAGCATTCTAAATCTGGTCATATCAAATTGGGCACGTGAAACGATAATGCAGCGGTTCAGTTGGCCGCGTTTTTTGCTCGCCGTTTTACCCCCTGCGTTCAAGAAATCGAGTTTTGTTTGATCCGCTGTCCCTTGGAACGCGCTCGTGTGAGTGCGCAATCCGGGAAGTGGTACCCGTGTTTTCTGAAATTTTAGGAGGAATCCATATGCGAAACGTCAGGATGCCGCGCATCGGACTTGGCTTACGGTTTTGCGGCCACCGTGGCCGCCACCGCGACGCACGCGAAGTCGGCGCATCACCCATTTCATTCTTTCAATTGCTGAATCATTTTTTCGCCTCAGGCGAAGATCGGATAGATCAGATGAAAACCTCGAATAACAGACAGTTCTTCTATGTGTTGGCGGCCGCCGGTTTGAGCGCCTGCCTGGGTGTTTCTGCCAAAGCCGATTTCGACGTGTCCGTTGTCGGTCCGACAGCGACGGCAAAGGCTGGCTACAGCGATTACGTGCTCACCGTGCTGAATAATGGACTCGACGGCACCGGAACGAATCTCATTCTCGTCGACGCGACGATTAATTCGACCGATGCCATGTTCATCGATCTGAACGCCGACGTTGACGGCGATGACCAGAAAGACGCCGATGTCGTCGGCTTCCCCGATAAGACCTTTGGAACGGCCACACCCACCTTCGGTGGAACAGCCATCGACGGACTGGGCACGTTCGTCGGACTTCCCCAGAGCGCAACCGATTCGACAGTCGCAACTGACCTTAGCATCTTCTTCGTAAAGGTTGGTGGAAACAACGCCAACTACGAAACCACTCAGGGTGCCGTTGACCCCGCGTTCTTGGACGGGACCGTCACCTCGATGGAGATCCAGGAGGCCTTTGAAGGACCCAGCGTGGCCGCTTACCCGACGCCTGTTCCGTTCGCCAACATCGTAGTGCCCGACGGCGCGACGGGTACAGTGACCGGTACCTTCGGCAGCCCTGCAGGCGGAGGCATAACCGGGCTCTTCTCAGTCACCTTCGGAACCAACGGTGTTCCGGAACCGACGAGTCTCAGTCTGATCGGCCTCGCGGCCGGTGGTCTGCTCGCGCGTCGTCGTCACACTAACTAATTTACTCATTCAGTTATTGAATCAATTCTTTTTTTCGCCTCAGGCGAAGATCGGGCAAATCAGATGAAAACTTCCAATAAACAAAAGTTCTTTTCCGCTCTGGCGGCAACAGGTTTAGTCCTCGCCGCAGCCGAGGTTGGTTCTGCCGCGTTAATCGGCGTGATCCAGGTCACCTCTGACAACGCCTTGACGAATCCGTCCGCCGGCGTCTATGCGTATAACGTCTCCCTGAATCCAGCTGCAAACGTCGAACCCGGCGACGGCTTCGCACTCTACAACGTCCAGGGATACATTCCCGGAAGCGCCGTGCTAAGCAATTTCACCGGTTCTTTGGTAGGCACCGGCACATCCTTGGTCCCTGCTTATGATGCCACGAGCAGCGCACCTCTGACCAACAGCATCTCTCTCGTCGATTCCTCCGCGGCCAGCTACGCTTCCTCGCTTTCGATCCCCTTCGTTAATGCCCACAACATAGTGTTTTCGAATTCCGGCGCCGACTTCACTGGCGCTGGAACTGCTGTATTGACTCTTGACTCCTCATTGACAGGCCCCAGCCAGACGAGCGTTTCTTCCTCGGTGGATCATGGCGGTATCGGGGCCCCTCTTGCATCAGCCCAGGAGGAAATCATGGTCCCCGCCCCTGCCGTCCCCGAGCCGGCGAGCCTCAGCCTGATCGGCCTGGCGGCCGGTGGTCTGGTGAAGCGCCGTCGTCGCACGGCCTAAGCCATTGTCTCAGTCATTGCAGCAGTTCTGTTTTTCGCCTTGGGGCGAAGATTGGAAAGATCAGATGAAAACTTCCAACAAACAAAAGTTCTTTTCCGCTCTGGCGGCAATCGGTTTGGTCTGCGTCGGAGCCGAGGTTGGTTCTGACCGAGCGCTCGGCGCGATCCAGGTCACGACTGACAGCGCTTTGACGAATCCGGCTGCCGGCGTCTTTGCGTATAGCATTTCCTTGGACACATTTGCATACGTCGCAGGGAACGATGGCTTTGCACTGTATAACTTCCAGGGATATATTTCCGGAAGCGCCGTTCTGAGCAACGAAACCGGTTCCTTGGTCGGCACATCCTGGACACCTGCTTATGATGCGACGAGCAGCGCACCTCTGGCCAGTGGCGTCACGCTCGTCGATGCTTCCGCGAACACCTACGCTGCCTCGTTTTCGATCCCCTTCGTCAACGGCCCTAACTTCGTGATGTACAACAGCGGTGCGGACGTGTACGGCGCCGGAACTGCCTTGTTAACGCTTGATTCCACGTTGATAGGTTCCAGCCAGACCAGCGTTTCGTCATCGGTGGATTATGGCGGGATCGGGCAGCCTCTAGAATCGGCCCCGGAGGAGATCATGGTCCCCGCTTCGGTTCCCGAGCCGGCGAGCCTCGGCTTGATCGGCCTGGCGGCCGGTGGTCTGCTCGCGCGTCGTCGTCGCACGGCCTAATTCTCAGTCTTAATAAGCGAATCAGCTTTTCCGCCTCAGGCGGAGATCGGATTGATCAAATGAAAACTTCGAATATCAAATGGCTCTTTTCGGTTTTGGCGGCGGCTGCTTTGAACCTCTGCCTGAATATTTCTGCCAAGGCCGACAACTTTGTTTACGGAGGATCATCTCCGGTTGCAACATCCGTCCCGCCAAACGGCGATTATTTGGCGCTGACCTACCCCGGCGGCACGCAGTACGCCCCGCTAGGATATAGCCAGGTCATTGGTGCAAATCTTATCGCTGATTCTGGATGGTTTGCCTCCACTACCGAAGAAGGGCCCAGCGGAGACAGCTATGTGACCGGCAACGTCGGTGGCAGCCACCTGCGGTCTTTCTTGAGCTTCAACACAACCGGTCTTCAGGCCCCCGTGATTGGTGCGAGCTTGGTTCTCGACACCTATGCGGTCTTTACGACGGGAACCGAAACAGTTGATTTCCTGGGTGGAGTAAACAACCTCGACGGCAATGGGCCTAGTGACTCGACCACCGACGCGAACTTCGTCCTGGCAACCGAGCGCAGTTCCAGCCCGAACCCCTCGGACATTGCAACTATCTACTCTGCCCTTGGTGTTGGACCGTTGTATGGGTCCTATGGCTATGCTACGGCGAACAGCGGAACCCAGATGTCCGTCGATTTGGATTCAGCATTCGTCGGCGACATCAATGATTCCCTGAACTCTGGAAATAGCCTCTTCACCATCGGTACAGACGACGTTACCGCGGTTCCCGAGCCGGGTTCCTTCGCACTGATCACGATTGCAGCCCCTATCGCGCTCCGCCGCCGCCGTACGCACTACGGCACAAGAAACACCGCGACCAAATGACCTATCGACCGCGCATCTTTTAACGACCATGCCGGTAAATCCCGGTTCCTCATGACGAGAACATTCGAGTTGCAACTCGGCCAAAGGAGATGAAGCCATGCGTAAGATAGAGAAAATATCGGCAGCGGAGAAGGGGTTGGGAGTCGTTGGCGCTTTAACTGCAGGTTTGTGTTTTCGCTTCTCCACAATCGCCCGCACCATCGCCGCGATCCCCGCTCAGATCGGATCAGACAATTTCGTCCAAGCCGCAATGAGCATGGCCAGTTCTGAATTACTATTAGCCGTTTGATGGCAATCTACGCCGCTCAGCGGGTGAGCTACGCGGGCTCGTGTCGAGGCCAAGCCTGCCACATGGAGGCAATGCCTCCACTTTTCAGCACGCTATCCAGCCGCGGCTTTTGGGGCAAGCCCGAGCCAGCCCGTGAACTCGCCTCTCGAAATGGGACGACCCATCCACGAGACGTCTGGTTCCGGCTGCTGGAGCGCCTCTTGAACGGTGAACCATCCACGCGCAAGGCTGATGGAACTCGTGGTTCCGCGCCGTGTGATCCAGTCCAGCCGTCGCCGCTTCTCGCATTCCAAGGCGATCTGCAAAGTCGTCCGCACGTCCTGGGAAACGTAATCGATGACCTCCTGGCAACGTCCTTGCGCCCAAAGCCGTGGGGCCAAAATTCCCGACATCCCTCCCGGTTTGCCGGGGATTGCCATCGCCTGGGCGGCCTTGTCCAGAGCCACTGGAAAACCCCGATCGCAAAAGACGTGAAACATCATGTCCACGTGCTTCACGGCTAGCGCCCTGCACTGCTCCCGCGCATCGGCCTCTTCGGACAGCACGTCGAAATCGAATCCGAGGCCATTCCACGTGAGCAACGTGTATCCCTCATCGACGAATCTCGCCAAATCATCGACGACCCGTCTCGCCTCCTGCTGCGATAATCGCGGCGTGGGCTGAGCGTTGCTTATTCCATGCCACACGATGGGTTCTTTGGCGCCGTCGGCCAGCGCCGCCGCGCAGCAGATTCCCAGCGGACGATGGGGTTTCCAATTGAAGTCCTCCCCCGGAACGTCTTTGGCCGTCTCGATGTCGAATGCCAGGTATTTGCGTTTCACTTCCTAAACCTCTCCAGCAACGCGCCCACGGCGCCCAGCACGCGGTCCAGAACGTCTGGGCCGGGAACGGGGATTTTGAAAAAGTTCTCGCCGGTCCGCTCGTCGCGATGAATGAACGATACGCCGGGCGCGGCGCCCCGGCCCGATGGACTGGCGCCCGGACGCGCCGCCGCGGCCAGTTGTTCCAGCACCGCCAGGCCCGTTTGCAGCAGGCCAGACCACGGATCGCCCGCCGCTTCGGAGGGGGGTGTTGGGGTTTCCTTCCGTTCGCCCGAGTCGGTCTCCTCGCCGTCGGTCTCTCCGTCGCCGTCCGGCTCCGGGGGTGGATCTTGCGGCGCCGGTTGCGGGATGGCCACCGTCGTTTTCTCCACGGTTTCCATGAACCGGTTCAGCCGGCTCCCGCCCAGGAACACTTCCTTCTCTCCGCCGTCCAGCGCGCCGGCGAACAGCGACTTTTTGAACTTCAGGATCGACAGCATCCCCTCTTCGATGGTTCCCTGGGCGATGAAGTTGACCACACGCACCGGCCGGCTCTGCCCCAGGCGGTGAACCCGGCCGATCCGCTGTTCCAGCACCGCCGGGTTCCACGGCAAATCCATGTTCACCACCACCGAGGCATGCTGGAGATTCAGACCGACGCCGCCCGCATCCGTCGCCAGGAATGCCCGGCATCCGTCATCCTCGCGGAATCGGTCGATCAGCTTTTTCCGCTGCTGGCCCGGCACCCCGCCGTGGAACATCACGTGGCCCCATCGCCGACCCTCGAGCCTCCGCATCAACAGTTCGTGCATGCGCACCCATTGGCTGAAGATCACCACTTTCGTATTCGGCTGCTCCAACGTTTCACCCAGCAACGTCGCCAACTCGTCGGCTTTGACGCCAAAATCGGTCTTGTGGTCCAGCAGATACGTGCTGTCGCAACTCATCCGCATGTTTTGCAGCGCGATCATCAATCGCCGCTGATCGGCCTCCGACAGGAAGTGGAACTTTCGCCATTTGCCTACGATCTTCGCCACGATTTCCTTGTTTTCTTCGTGATGGGTCATCTGCTCCGGCGTCATGGGAACGAAAAAATGCTTGTCCAGCCGCTCGGGAAGCTGCCTCAGCACCTGGTCTTTTCGCCGCCGAATCAGGATCGGCGCCAACGTCTTGCCGATCGAATCCAAATTTTTGTACCCGATCACCCGCCCCGATTCCTCGTCATGGATCTGGTGATCGGCCAAAAATCGGAACGTCGGCCCCAGCCGATGGCGATCCACGAATTGAACGATCGAAACCAACTCCTCCAGCCGATTCTCCAGCGGCGTTCCCGTCAGCACGATCGCGTAGGGCGACGCCAGCCGCTTGACCGACCGCGCCGTGCGCGTGTTCCAGTTCTTGATCCGCTGCGCTTCGTCCAGAATGACCAGATCGGGCGACCAGGATTGAATCAAATCCAGATCGCGGTGAACCGTGTCATAATTGGTGATCTTGTAGAAGGCGTCGGCCGTATAGTTCCGCTCCCGCGTGGCCCGCAGTCCGCCGATTACCTGGGTTGACCGCCCGGCGAAGCGCGCGATCTCACGCTCCCATTGGTGCTTGAGCGACGTCGGACAAACGATCAGCACGCGCTCCACCCCGAACTGCCGGGCCATGACCTCGACGGCCCCGATGGCCTGAATCGTCTTTCCCAGTCCCATCTCGTCGCCGATCAGACATCTCCCCGCTCGCGCGGCGAACAGCACTCCCTCCCGCTGATAATCGTACAGAGGAACCCGCAGCAGCTTTTCGAACTCCGGACTATGGATTCCCCGCGGGAATGCGGCTTCCAATCGCTCCGTCCGGCGCTGACGGTCCCTCACCTCCGCGACAAAACCCAGCACGTCCTCGAAGCACCGCAGATCGTGATCGAACCGGGACGATTCGGAAAGGAATTCCTCGAACCGGCCAAACGCATTTGGCCGCAGCACGCCGTCGGAATCGAAATATTTCTCCGCCAGTCGCCCCAGCTCCGCCGGACAGTCGGCGCCCGGCCGCAATCGCACTTGCCGCTGCGCCCCGTATCTCAGGTAAACCTCGCTATGCGAAGGCGAAAACCCCTCCCGCAGCGCCTTCGCTCCGCCGCGTTGCCGGCGCACTTTAGCCAGCGTGAATTCAATGTGTTTGCAAGTCCCCAGCGTGTTGGTCGTGAAGTCCGGACACGAGCAGAAATTGTCCCCCAACTCACCTCCCCGGATCGCCACGCGGTAGGTGCTTTTGCTTTGCGGATTGGTCACCTGGAAATCGCAGAACACCGGATGTTCGCCGAGTTTTTTCAGCTTGAATTTTTGTTCCCGCCCGAATTGCCGGCGCAGCTCGATTTGCCAGGCCTCCAGCGACATGTCGTCCGGCTTATGAAGCCGCGACAATTTCGCCGCCGCATTTCGCGGTTTGCGCTTGCTCCTCGCCGCCCCGTTTGTCGGTGTTTGCATGAGGGACGATTACTATCACGTCATCGAAGGCGGTGCAAAGGGCTCCGTAAGGAATCAAGGCGAGCGCGTTCACCTCAGGAGCGAAATCAATGCGCTTTCCCAGCAAATGAGCCACCTTGGCCATCGTGTTGAGCGTGATTGACGTATTGTCGGGGTCGAGCAAGCGGTCAATACCCGTTCGGCTGGTCTTGAGCCGCTTGGCCATTTCGACCTTGCTGATCTTTTGTTGGTTCATGGCTTTTTCAAGTTCATGGGCGAGTTTGAATTTGATAGCCGATGCCCGGCATTCTTCAAGAATGCCTTCTGATTCTAAAAAATCCTCGAACCTGGAACCCAAATGTTTTTTTTTCATAACGCCGCCTACATCAACTGATTCTTTCGCCTTAACGCCAGTTCAAGTTCATGTCTTGGTGTTTTCTGCGTTTTCTTGACGAACCCGTGCAGCAACACCATTGTTTGTCCCTCGACGTAAAACATTACGCGCGCGATTCGGTCGCCCAATCTTGATCGAACTTCCCACAATCCGTTTCCCAAACTCCCTACCAGCGGCTTTCCGATGGGCCAGCAATATTGAACCTTCAAAACATCGTCACCAATCGTCTTCCGCTCACCCTTCGGCAACGAAAGCAACCATTCTCTGACGGGTTCATTGCCGCTGTCCGTTTGGAAGAACAGAACATCGAGTTTTCTCTCTTCGCCGTTCATAATGTACCAAAAATGGTACGCCTTGTCAACAGCCGGCTACCAATCCCGTTCGACCGTTTCGATGACCTTAAGGATATCCGCCGTCACCTCTTCCAGAGGGCGAGTGGCGTTCACGCGGTAGACCTTGCCCAGCGAATAGAAATGCAGCAACGGCTCGGTTTGCTCTTCGTACACGTCGATCCGATGGCGAATCACTTCGATGTCCGCATCATCCGCCCGATTTTCCAGGGCGGCCCGCTTGCTCAGCCGCGCGACGATCTGCGCGATGTCGTTGCAATAAAGATTCACCACCGCCCGCACGTCGAGGTCGTCCGCCATCAGCCTGGCCTGCCCGACCGTTCGCGGAATTCCGTCGAGCAGCAGGTATTGGTCCGCCGGCTTGTACCGTCCCGACGCAACCATCCGCTCGATCGAGCTTCGCCAAAGTTTGACGGTCAATTCATCCGGCACCAGCGAGCCGGTATTGGCATGCTTGGCGAACTCCATCCCCATTTCGCTCTTGGGGTCCAGGGATCGGAACACGTCGCCGCAGGCGAAATGGAAGTAGTGGGGCATCGCTCCGAGGATTTTGCCCTGGGTTCCCTTCCCGCTGCCCGGAGGACCGAAAAGTAAGATAGTTCGGTAGGACATTTGCGCCTTGAAGGAGTATACTCCCGCCAATGGGCGCAACACATGTAACCGTCGCGGTGAGTAACCCCGCCAGTCCTGGGCAGCGTTGGGAGGCATTGTTCCTCGTCGACACGGGGGCGATTGACTGCATGGTTCCGGCCAAACATTTACGCGCCATCGGCATCGAGCCAAGTGGAAAAAGAACTTACGAGTTGGCCGATGGCACGGAAATCGTCATGGATATCGGCGTCGCCAAAGTCGAATTCATGGGCGAAGTGGTCGGCGCCACGATCATTTTTGGCCAGGATGACATTGAACCCATTTTGGGCGTCACCGCGCTGGAATCGGTTGGCATCGAAGTCGATCCGCAAAACCAGCGCCTCAAACGCCTGCCTGCGGTGCGGTTGAAATGATAATTCGGGGCGATGGGACCCTAATCGAACTTCTTCAGCGTTCTTACTCTGCAATCAGGGTTTTCGGTGATAATACTGGCGCGACTCTTGATCGGTCAGCTACGGACGGGAAAATCTCGAAGCACCATACGACATTGGGAAACAATCTCCGGCAGATATGATTGGTCGATCTCGAACGCCAACTCATGCTTCTGGCTCATATGGTCTGGCGTGATCTGAACGTGCATCTTGATGTGACCAAGTCGATCGGTTGCGCGAAGCGACACCCGAAGATTTGGCTCCATCGGTTGAATAGTTGCTTCGCCGGCCATCTGATCGTAGAGGCTTTCGCATTCCGCTAAAAAACGCTCGAAGTCCATCGTTGTGATAATGGCACCCGAGGCCCAGATGCTTGCACCCGCCGCGCCGCAATGCGCAGTGATATTCAGCCAATTTCCGTCCCAATGGTCGTTGCTGTTCGGGAATTGCCGTCCCTGTATCCAGAGCTGAAAGCCTGAAATTTTTAGTGACGGGGAGCCAAGAGCTGCAATTGCTTTTTCAGATTGCATCGCTCGACGATACCCACATTTCCCGCGAGCGGAAAGTTCGGCATCCCATCACTACACGCCGGTCTGGTCAATCTGGGTCGGATAGCAATCGGACTGATAAGATTTGAATCGGCGTCACCAAACAATTTCGTCGACAATCGTGTCCGTTCACTCCCCTATGGCTACCGGGCCTGTCGCCCCATTCGGGGCTTGCAGAACCACCCCAATTCCGTCCATGTTTTGAACCATTCGCGGATCAGCTCCGGATCGGGCGGGTCCGAAAACGCGGATTTGATCGCCTTGCCCAACGTCGCCCCGCGATTCAGGCTCGTCAGCAAGCGATAGGCTTGCCCGTCGATTCGTTTGTAATACAGCGAATTGTCCAGCCGATGCACGACGACGAATGTTTCATGGGCGCGGGGGATCGGCGAGCGGGGTTTGCGGCGGGATTCGTCGGGCGAATTTTCCTCCACCGCGTTGCTCGCCTCGCCGCGAAGGCCGGGTTTTTTCAGCCGGATCAGGTAATCATCCAGCGGATATCCCAGTTGCAATACGCTCATGTACGGCTGAAGCGACAGGCGAATCTTCGTCGGGTCCTTGCCGAGCAGATCATCGACCGTCACCGCCGGTAGGGCGGGTCCGTCGAACGCTTCCACCTGTGCCCATTCGAATTTGGCCATGTCGAGCGCGAGTTGAATTCTCGGCGAGACCAGTTCCGGGCGTTTTTCGATGAATGCGGGAAGGAACCGACCGAGGTTGCGCAGGGTGTATGAAGTGGAGGGGTGTTCGGTCAGATATTCCCTGGCCAGCCGGTTGAATTTCAGCCGGCCGAGGATCGCCCGCAGGCCCGGAAAATCGTCGTAGAGCGAGTCGATCAGCCGGAACCAATATTGCCGGTTATAGATTTCGATGCGTTCCAGGCTGCTGAGCCGGCTGTTGGGTTTGATGAATTCAGCTGTCACCTGGCGCATGTCGCGATGGTCGGTCCACTGCCGCTGCATGCGCCATTGTCGTGACAGCGGGCGCATGATGACCGCCCCGGCGAGCCGCTGCAATTGACGCAATTCCGCCAGCGTTTGCCGATGTTTTCCCTTGGTCCGTGTCCGGGTCATGCCGGTTGCACCGCCGTCTCCGTCACCGCATCCAGGAATTTCCTCGCCTTCAGCGCCTCGCGATGCACTTCCTCGAAGGACGGGATATTCGCATCCCATTCCAGCAGCGTGGAAGTCGGCCCGCATTTGCGGATCGCGTGGGCGTACATCTTCCACACCGGGTCCAGCACCGGATGATCGTGCGTGTCGAGGATGTACTTTTCGTATTTCGTATGTCCCGCGACGTGCATTTGCCCGACTCGCTCGTGGGGGATGTTGTCGAGGTAATCGTACGGATCGAAATCGTGGTTTTTGCTGGAAACGTATATGTTGTTGACGTCCAGGAGGATTCCGCAGTCGGCCCGCTCGACCACTTCCGTGAGGAATTCCCACTCGGTCATTTCCGATGCATGGAATTCCGCATAGCTGCTGACGTTTTCCACGATCAGCGGGATTTCCAGAAAGTCGCGCACCTCGCGGATGCGCCGGGCCGTGTTCCTGGCCGAGGCGAACGTGTAGGGCGTGGGCAACAGGTCGTGGGTGTACGTCCCATCCACGCTGCCCCAGCAAAGGTGATCCGAAAGGAACGGCGTTTTCGTGCGCTTGACCAGGTCCTTCAGCCGCTTGAGTTGTTCCCGGTCGATCGGGTCCGTCGAGCCGAAATACAGCGCCACCCCATGCTGAACCACCTGATATTGCTCCAGGATATCGTCCAGCACCTCCAGCGGCCTGCCGGCATCGCACATGTAGTTTTCCGAAATAATCTCGAACCAATCGACCGTCGGCTTTTTGCTCAGAATGTGACGGTAATGGGGAATCCTCAGTCCGATGCCGATTCCCAGTTCCGTGAATCCGTTAAATCGATTGGCGGGCATGACCGTCATCTCCGCGATCGGTCGGCGAAATACGAATGCAAAAGCTAAACCGCGGATGACGCGGATAAGGTGTATCCGCGCCATCCGCGGTCCCATTTGCCATTCTCAGAACGCCAGCGCTGACCCGCTGGTCTTGCAGCCGCCTTTGCCTTTGCAGCTGTTCTGGCCCTTGCAGCCGTTGTCGCCGGACTTGCAGCCACCCTGGCCCTTGCAGTCGTTGTTGCCTTTACAGTCATGCTGCGTCGTTGCGCCGTCCATAGTGCGGGCTTTGGTGCCGGCGTTGGCCACGACGGCGGCCTTGGCGGCCGTGGAATGGGAAATGCCCGGCATCGTGGCGGCGGCCGTGGCGCGGTTCGACGCGCCCCCGATCAATCCCGCAAACGCCGCGGCCGCCAGCAATCCCGTGGACGAACCCAAAATCGTTGTACTGCGCTTCATAATCGCTTTCCTTTCGATGGGGAACCGCGACCTATCCGCGGAACCATCCGCACTCGGCCGCGATTCAGATTCGGTGACGAAAAACGTGACGACTCAAACAACTTCAGGGAACCTTGACGTCGAATCGCCTCCTTTCCGGAAGAACGGCACGGACGCCTGCCTTGCCAGGTCACGCAGGTTGTAGGGCGATTATAGGCTGGCAGATCTTCCAAAAGACAAGTGGTATTTTTCCCCACAACCGACCGGCGCGCCGGGAATTCGACCGTGCCAAATTGACGTGATCCGCTTCCCCCGCCTACTTCTTTTGCTGATCCGCGCCCGTGGACAACCGGGCGCGAAGCTGCTTCACTTCCTCCTCCAGCTTCCGCACCAGCACCACAAGATCCGGTAGTCGCCGCTGGGCGGCGTACTCCCGGAGGTTCTGCCGGTGCGGTAGGGCGGGCATCCCGCTGACGATCTCCCCCGCGTCGATGTCGTTCGCCACCGCCGCGCATGCCGCCACCATCGCCCCGTCGCCGATGTGCACGTGGTCCCTCAGCGCCGACTGGCCCCCCAGCGAAACCCTGCTTCCCAGGGACGCGCTGCCCGCCAATCCCGCCTGGCCCGCGATGATGCTGTGCGGGCCGATCGTCACGTTGTGCGCGATTTGCACCAGGTTGTCGATCTTGGTTCCGCGGCCAATCCGTGTGGAGCTGAATTTTGCCCGGTCGATGCAGACGCACGACCCGATGTCCACGTCATCCTCCACCACCACGTTCCCGATCTGGGGAATCTTCGCCTGCCGGTTCCCGTCCCACCGATATCCAAATCCGTCGGTTCCCAGCACGCTGCCGGCGTTGATGACGACCCGCGAGCCGATGCGGATTCGCTCTCGGATCGTCACGTTGGGGAAAATCTCGCAGTCCTGCCCGATCTCCACGTCCTGCCCGATGTACACCTGGGGATGGATGACCGACCCCCGTCCGATCTGCACCCCCGGGCCGATCACGCAAAACGCCCCGATCGAAACGTCCTGCCCGATCCGCGCCGTGGGATCGACGCACGCCCGGGCATCCACCCCGGCCGCGGGACGCGCCCGCGGCGGCGCGAACGATTCCAGCACCTTGGCCATCGCCAGGTCCGCATCGTCCACCCTCAGCACGATCACCCCCGGCGACTCCGGAACGTGAAGGCTCTTCTGCACCAGCACCGCCCCGGCGCCGCTCGCCTTGAACTCCTTCAATAACGCTTCGGAACCCAGAAATGATATGTCCTGCGGGCCGGCCTCCGTCAGGTTCGCAACCCCCGTGATGTACAAATCTCCCGGCGGCGCGGCGCAACCCAACCTCGCGGCGATGTCACGCAACGCGATCCCTCGAGAACTATTCTTCATCGGCTCAGGTCCATCTCGGGCCGGCAATCCGCTCAATGGCTCGGTGCCGGGATCGGCGCCGGCGTCGGCGCCGGGCTCGCGCTGTACGTCTTGTCCATGGCGATGATTACCTTGTCCGTGATGTCCAGCGACACGTCGCTGTACAGGCTGGTGTGTAGAAGGATCGTCTGGACAAACGCGTTGGCGTCCAGCTTGTCAAGCTCCGGAAAATCCGCGTGCGCGGCGTTGATCACCAGGTTGATCCCCTGTTCCTTGGCCACGTCACCCACGGTCTTGAGGATTTCGGAGAACAGCTTCTTCTCCTCCTCCCGCTGCTTTCTGGCCATGTTGACTTGCGCGGCCTGAAACCACGCCTGCGTATCCGCCTGGTCTTCCGTGAACTTTTCTATCTTCTTCTGATATTCATCCGACGTCGGCAGCAAAAGCTTGATTTCGTCGCTCTCGGTCTGCAATTGGCCCTTCTTCACCGTCGCCTGGTTCTGAAGTGTCTCTCCATCCTGTTTCCATTTGGCCATCACGTCTTTGCCTTCCTGGATCTTGTTCAGCACCGTGATGGGATCGCAGACCGCCACTTTGATCGCCGGCGTGCCGGTTTCATCCGCCGCCGCCGGCCTCGCCAACGTCATCACCCACCCCGCGCCCGCCACCATGCCCGCCAACACCGCAATTCGCACGTTCATGTCAATTCCTTCCAGAAAGAACTCTAATAGAAACCTGTTACCGTCGAAATTTCAAGCCCCGCATCGGCCACCGGCAGGGCAACCGGACCTATCGGCTGAAGCCGAATGAGAAGCTCAAAACCTGCTCATTATCCTCTCGACTGTGAGTGATCGGGAAGCCGAAGTCAAGCGCCAGAGGCTGCTTTCCAAAAATCGGCAGCACCAGCCGGAAGCCAAAACCCACCGATGTCCGGATCACCCCGTACCGCCAGTCCGGTTCATAGTCCCCCGCGTCGATGAACAGCACGCCCCGCAGGAAGTCCTCCGCCAGCGGGAACCCGTATTCCGCGCCGCCCGTCATGTAGAAATCCGCGCCCACCGCGTCATAGGACGGTCCCGCGCGGGGGCTGACTCCCCAGTATTCAAATCCGCGCAGGCTCCCGATCCCACCGCCATAAAAACGGTCGTAAAACGGCGCCTTCCGCAGGTCGTCCCCGCCCTCAAGATGCAAGTCCAGCACCGACTTGCGGCCCAGCAGGTCGTCGCTCAGAAGTTGATACCCCGACACCCCATACATCATCCGCTCGTAATTCACCGTTCCCCCCATCGCCCCCGCATCGGTGAAGCTGATCCAGGAGTCCGTTCCCTCGTAGGTGACAGGCCCATGATTGGTCGTATCGCGGTCGAACTTCGCGCCGATGCTCGTCAGCGTATGATGCCCGGCGCCGTTGACGATTTCCGGCGCCCGAAACAGGTACGGAAGTTCGATGCTCTTGATGTCCACGTCCGCCGCCCCGAACGTAAGCGATGCCGAATAGATGTAATTGAATCGCCTTCCGATCCCCACCGACACGCCCACGCGCTGGTCGTTAAACACCGGCCGAATGTGCGTTTCGTAATATCCGCTCGCCGAAAAGCTGTAAGGCTGATCCAGCAAATACGGTTCGGTAAAGCTGACCACCGCATCGGTTCCCTCGGTGCCCGGCTCAAACCGGGCGGAGAAATCCTGCCCCGCCCCCGTGAACGCCCGATCGCTGAACGCTTCCCCCCAGCTGGTTGGGACATTCGCGATGTCGAAGTTCGTTTGCTCGTATCCAAGCTGCCCGCCGAATCCCCCGTTGCTGTTCACCCCCACCCCCACGTTGATCTGCGCCGTCCGCTGTTCCGTCACTTCCACCAGCAAATCGCGCGAGTTCGGATCGTCACCCACCGGCGTGATCGACACGCTCTGAAACTCCGGCAATCCCCGCAGCCGATCCTCCGCATCCTGCACCTCCGCCGAATCGTATTGCTGCCCCGGCCTCATGTGCAGCTCCCGCAAAATCACCTTGTCCTGCGTCTTGGAATTGCCCTTGATCAGAATCCGGCCCGACCGGAACTGCTTGCCCTCGCTGATCTCGTACACCAGCCGGACCTTGCCCACCTCCTTTTCAAAATACGTTTGCGGAGTGATGTGCAGGTATTCGGGATTGGGCTGAATCCCCGGTTGTTCCTGGTAGATGAATCCCCCCATTTTGCTGTACGTCTTGACCATCTCGCGCACGTCGTTGTCCACGACCTCGCGGTCGTACGGAGCGCCTTCCACGTCCTTCAGCCCTTTCCGCAGCGCCCCCTCCGACACCCAAGAATTCCCGTCGAACAGCACCTGGTCGATCGAATATCGCACGCCCTCGTCGATCACGAACGTGATCTGCATTTCCTTCATGTCCGGCGACCGCGACAGCTTGCGTCCCACCCGCACGTCGAAAAAACCCTTGTCCCGGTAAAACTTCATCACGCTCAGGACGTCCTCGTCCACCTCTTCCGGATCGTATTTCCCCGCGCTGAAAATGAAGATATATATCCCGGTCTTGATCTGGTCCTTGAGCTTCCACGTGCTGAAACTGTTGTTCCCGATGAAGTCGATCTTCCGCACCCGAACCTGCGGGCCCTCGACGATGTGAAACACCAGCACCCCCGTCTTCTGCAAATCCTCGTAGGACCACTGCGCGTGCACGAACGAATAATTCTTGTCGCGGTAATACTTCTCGATCGCCTGCTGCGCCAGGTTGATGCGGAACCGATCGATGGCCTCGCCCACCGCCAGGCCCGCCGTCTCTTCCAGGTCTTTGGTCTTGACGTTGTTGTTTCCCTCGTAGCGGATTTCCTTGATCTGCTGTTGTTCCGACACGATGAACGTGACGATGACCCCCGAAACCGTCGGCTGAACGCGGGCCTCGACGTCCGCGAATTTCTTCATCTTGTCGTAAATCCGCTGGTAATCGCCCACCACCGTCGCCGGATCGAATTTATCCCCCTGGCGCGTCCGCACCAGTTGCAGGATCACCGACGTGCTCACCTGCGTGTTCCCCACGATCCGCACGGCGTCGATGGTCCGGCCCGCATATTGCCCCGCCGCCGACACGTCCCGCTCGGCGCCGTTTCCCGCCGCATCTGCCAGCGCCGTCGAGCCGCCGATCCACCGCGCAATCAATATCCCCACCCAAAGACCGACTGACAACTGCCTTACACGAGGATGAAGTTGCACGCGCCGCCCAATTCCCTTTGGCCTTGCTGCCGTCTCGCCCCGCTCGCGGCAGTTTCCCGGAGTGTAGCGGGCAGCCCATTGATGTCAAAACGCCGCACGCGAATTGAGAATGGACAATGGATAATTGACAATTGTCCATTGTCCATTATCCATTCTCAATTCTTCACCCCCTTTGCACTTCCCCTGGAGCCGGTATCATATATCGCTTCCATGCGCCTTCTCGTCGTCGAAGATTTCCAGCCGCTACGCGAGTCGCTCGTCCAGGGCCTTCGCGAGGCCGGCTTCGCCGTGGATGAAGCCACCGACGGGCAAACCGCCCTTTGGCACGCCCGCAACGGCGAGCACGACGTCATCATCCTCGACATCATGCTCCCCAAGGTCGACGGCCTGTCCGTTCTTCGCCAGCTTCGCGAACGCAACTGTCCCTCCATGGTCCTGTTTCTCACCGCCAAGGACGCCCCGCAGGACAAGATCGACGGCCTGGAACTCGGCGCCGACGATTATCTCGTCAAGCCCTTTGTATTTGCCGAATTGCTCGCCCGCGTCCGCGCCATGATCCGCCGCAAGTATGAAACCAAGGCCACCGTCCTCCGAATCGCCGATCTCGAGGTGGACACCACTCACCGCGTCGTTCGCCGCGCCGGCAAACCCGTCGACCTCAGCGGCCGCGAGTATGCCCTCCTGGAATATCTCGCCCACAACATCGGAAGGATCGTTTCCCGCGCCGACATCTGGCAGCACGTTTACGACTTCAACGCCTCCCCCGAGAGCAACGTCGTCGACGTTTACATCGGGCTTCTGCGGAAAAAAATCGAACGCCCCGGCAGCCCCCGGCTCATCCACACCCGCCGCGGGCAGGGATATCTTCTGGCCGAGTTGGAGCCGGCATGATCCGCTCCCTTCGCCTCCGCCTGCTCCTTCACACCTCCCTCGCCGCCGCCCTCGTCCTGGGATTGCTCGGCTTGGCCCTCTATTTCGGTGTCCGGCGGTCCGTGGAATCCGAATATAATCAGTCGCTCCTCACCGAAGCACGCTGCGTCGCCGCCACCGCCGAGCAGCACGGCCCGCAAATCATCTTCGACTATGCCCCCGAACAATTGCCCAAATTCGTCACCGCCGATCATCCCGATTATTTCCAGGCCTGGATCGATCCCGACGTCGTCATCCGCTCCCCGTCCCTCGGCCATGGCGATCTTCCCAGGCCGCCCGCGGGCGACGCCGTCACCTATCACGACATGCTCCTGCCCGACGGCCGGCCCGGACGAATGGTCGCCATGTCGTTCGCCACCACTATCGAGCCGAGTGCCAACGGCAATTCCTCCAACGCCGACAGCTCCCGCACCGTTCTCCTCAGCGTCGCCAGCGATACGCTTTCAATGCATCGCACCCTGGAAAATTTCCGCTGGCTGCTCGCGGGATGGTGTTGCTTGGCCGTCGTCGTTTGCGGCACGGTCCTGGTCTGGATCGTCGGTAGGGCGGTTCGACCCGTCGAACGCATCGCCGGCGACATCGACCAACTCCGCGAAGATGATTTGTCCGTTCGCCTTCGCCCCGGCGACGCGCCCACCGAGCTTGCGCCCGTGATCGACAAGCTCAACGGGCTTCTTTCCCGCCTGGAATCCGCCTTCGCCCGCGAAAAGGCCTTCACCGCAGACGTCGCCCACGAGCTTCGCACCCCGCTGGCGGCGCTGCTGACCACCTTCGAAGTTTGCCGTTCCCGCCCGCGCGATGAATCCGCCTACGTCGCCGCTATCGACAAATGCCGCAACGTTGCCCAACGCATGCAGGCCATGGTCGAAACCCTCCTGGTCCTGGCCCGCGCCGACGCCGGCCAGCTTTCTGTCAAGCTCCAGAACGCCGACGCCGCCGACCTGCTCGACGACTGCTGGGCCTTGTTCGCCCCGCGCGCCCAGGCCCGGGGCCTGCAACTGCAATGGCAGGTCGCCGGACCGATCCTCATCGAAACCGATCCCGAAAGACTGCTGATTATCCTCCAGAATCTTTTCGACAATGCCGTCTGCTACGCCAACGACGCCGGAACGGTGCGCGTCACCGCTCGCCTGGACTCGGACCGGTTGTTGATCGAGGTGGCCAACACCGGCAGCCGAATCGCACCCGGCGATGCCGACCAGTTATTCGAGCGATTTTGGCGCGGCGATCAGGCGCGGGCCGATACCGGCGTCCATTGCGGACTGGGATTGTCCCTTTGCCAACGGCTTTGCCGGCTTCTTAACGGACACATCCAGGTCCAGACCGCACAACGGGATTGGTTCATCGTCCGGCTCGAGTTGCCGGCTCCGTCCAGAGATCCCCGCCCCCGCGATTTTTCTATTCCAGCGTCGACGATCCCACCGGCGCCCCCGGCGACGCGGACGGTCCCGGCCGCGCCCTCTTCGGCGCCATAGCGATCCCCAAAACCTCCTGCATGTAACAACGCAGAACCTCCGCCACGCTAAGCGCCGACGCCGGGGCGCCCCGTCCGGCCTTCGGCGATTCCCCGTCGAACAACTCGCAAATCTGCCCCAAGCCGTCTCCCGCCAGGTAGTCCAGGCACGGCGCAACCCACTGCGAGATTTTGAAAATCGTCTCCTCGCTTCGTCCCCACGCCTTCGCGTACGCCGTCGCCAGCGGCCCCAGCAGCCACGGGTACACCGAACCCTGATGCTGCGCACGATCTCGCGAAACCACGTTCCCCCCGTAACGGCCCTGGAATGCCGGATCACGCGCCGAAAGGCTCCGCACCCCCATGGGCGTCAACAACTCTTCCATCACCTTTTGAATCACCGCCCGGTGCCGTTCCACGGCCAGCACCGCATGCGGCAGGCTGATGGCAAAAATCTGGTTCGGCCGAACCGACGCGTCAAGCCCGTCGTCTTCCACCACGTCGTAGCAGCAATCCAAATTCGCGTTCCAGAACCGCCGGTTGAACGATGCCTGCACCCGCCGCGCCAGTTCCTCCCACTGCCACGCCAACGCCTGCTTCCCCACTTTTGACGCCAGCAACCCCGCCGTCATCAGCGCGTTGTACCACAGCGCGTTCAGTTCCACGGTCCGGCCCTGCCGCGGCGTGACGATCCAGTCCGCCACCTGCGCATCCATCCACGATCCGGCCACCCCTGCCAACCGCATCCCCACCAGCCCGTCGGAATCGCAGAAAATTCCCGGGGCCCTTCCCTGCCGGTAGGCGTCTATGATCCTTTCCACTGCCGCAAACAACGCGCCGATCGTCTTCTCATCCTCCGTTCTCCGGAAATATTCGCCCACCGCGTCGATGAACCACAGCGAAGTATCGGCGCCGCAATAACTCGGCCCCTCCCCGGTCTCGTCAAATTCGGTTGGGATAAGCCCGTCCTTCATCTGCCCCGCCAGCCCGCGCAGCAGCGCCCGCCCCTCTTCCAACCGCCCCGGAACCACGAACAAGCCCCGGAATCCCATCAGCGCCGTCCGCCCGCTCGGCGACGACCACGGATATTGCGTGATCACCTGAACCGTACGCTCGCCCGCCGTTTCCCCGGGCAGGCACACCACGAACGTGTCGGCCGCGCGCAACAACGTTTCCAGCGATTCGTCCACCTCCGAACTCACGATCGACGTTCGACGGTCGAAATCGTCCCGCGCTCGGTCCAGATCGCCTTTCACCCGCGCCAACTCCACCGGCTCCGTCGAGCACGCCAGATGCACCGTCTGCCCCGGCGATAGCGTCCACCGAAAACTCCCCGGCTTCCACAAATCCTCCAGACCGCTGTATCCCCGCTCGTCTTCCCTCCGATAAATCGTGTTCAGATGCCAGTGCGCATCCGCCCGGAATTCACCGTCATGCGCGAAGAAGACCTCCGGCGTCCGCGTGCTCGCCGGAATCCGAACCAATCCATTTTTCGATTCCGCCGCCAACCGGCTGTTCCACTGGTACATCAACTCGTGAATCCCCCGCAACGCCAACAGCGCCTTGATCTCCAGCGTCACCGGTTTCTCCCCCGTCAGCAGCGAATACGAAAGACAAGCCGTGTTTTCCCCGGGCAGCAGCCGCAGCGATTTCTCGATCGTGAACCCCTCGCCCTGATACGCCCAGCGCGGGAACGGCTCCACGTTGAACGCCCGCAAATATTGAAACCCCCGCGGAAAAATCGTCCCCGGATATTCGTTGTTCCCCAACGCAAACTCCCCGTGCGACGTCCACACCGTCTCCTCCACGTGCGACAGCAACACCATTCGCCGCACCGGGGGCGACATCGCCGCCACCAGCAACCCGTGGTATTTCCGAGTGTTCAGCCCGCACAGCGTCGAACTGGCATACCCTCCCAGCCCGTTGGCCGTCACCCATTCCCGGTCGATCAACTCCTCAAACTTCATGTCGGAAATGTTGGGTGGATGCATCGAATATCCTCCGTGAGTCCCGCTCCCCCATTATTATCACCATCCCCCGCCACGCTGGCAACAGGTGTATTCTTAAGGCGGCTAATTGGGTGTGCCCAAAAATCCGGGCCGGCTCAATTTCGATGCCGAGCCGGCCCGTCCTCGGGCCGTGGTCCGTGATACCCGCAAGGTTGGGCACACCCGCCCGAATCCCGATCTTTCGCGCCGCCCGCCTGCCCGTTATGATTCACCTCGCGTCCGGAGAAAACAACGATGGGCCGACCAAGCCGAATTGCGACGTTGCTGCTGCTTGCTCTGATGGTCCGGCGCCCGGCCCTGGCCGCGTTGCCGTCGGCGTCCGGTTCCCCGGTTCAGCAAACCATCGCCGCCGTCGATTCCGATGGCCTTTCCGTCCTTGCGGCCGATCTGGAGCGCCAGGCCGCCGCCGCGCTGGTCAATCCAACGCCCGCGGACCAGCCCCGAATCGTCACCCTTGCCGCCTGCCGCCAATTCGCCCGCTATTTCGGAGCCATCCGCCAGATGACCCCCGATCAAAAGGAAACCCTCGCCTGGCTGGCCGCCCAGCCAAACCTGATGCCGACCCTCATGTCCGCCGTCAGCGACCGCGATCCGCCCCAGCGAGTCATCGAAATCCTCCAACAGCTTCGCAGCTCTCAGGCCGCCAACCTCGACGACTTTCCGGACCTCGCCACGGCCCTGGCCGTCGTCTGGGACAAACCTCCCGCCAGGCAAGGCGATCACGCTCCGCCCCAACTCGATCCGCAACGCCCCGCCCAGTTATTCGCCTACTTCACCCATCCCCGCGGCCCCCTCCGTTTCGACCAGGGATCGCTCTGTTGGCAACTCGAAACCTACATCGTCGATCTGCAAATCTCCGACGACGAAATCCTATGGGCCACCCGCCGATACGCCAATAACTATTCGATCGGCTCGATCTATTTCGACGTCAACTATGACGAGGCCGCGTTCTATTCCGGCGGAGATAAGAAAATCGCCGCTCATGCCTACACCCTGCAAAACATCCTCCAATATGGCGGCGTCTGCATCGAGCAGGCCTACTTCGCCACGGGTGTGGCCAAGTCCCTCGGCATTCCCGCCTGCATCTGCTACAGCCGCGGCGGGGGGGGCGGCGGCGTCGCCCACGCCTGGGTCGGATTGCTCAACCAAATCAATCGGCAACCGGTTTGGGATTTCAATCAGGGCCGATACCCCGAAGATCTCTTCTGGTCCGCCGAAATAACTGATCCCCAAACCCACCAAGCCCTGACCGATGCCGACGTCGCCCTCCTCGCCGCTCTCCAGAGCGTCGACAGCACCACCCGCCAGGCCTCGGCCCTCTTTCTCTCCCTCGCCGACTTGCTTCCGCCCTCACGCAGGTTCGACCTCTACATGCGCGAAGTCCAGCTCTCTCCCGGAAATCGCCCCGCCTGGGTCGCCCTGACCGATCTCGCCTCGAAAAACCTGCTCAGCCCCGCCCAGACCGACGCCTTCAGCCAGGCCGTCAGCGACTTCCTCGTTCGACTTTATCCCGACTTCGCCTGTCAGACGCTCACCCGCGCCGTCGCCAACCGGCCCAATCTCGCCCAGGTCGCCACCCTCGATCGCATCGCGCTGCTCTTTCCCTGGCGTCCCGATCTCAAGGCCACAGTGCGCATCCGCCAGGCCGATCTGCTCCTGAAGATCAATCAAACCGATCAGGCGTTGACCGAACTCGATGACGTGTTGACCAACGACTTGAACGCCGGCCCGATCGTTCTCCAGGCTATGCAGCGCGTCGAAAAGGTGCTGCGCGCCCAGCACGAGCTTCAACGCCTCGCTCTGGTCTACAGCCGGGTCTGGCCCAAAATGCCCCTGCCCGAACGTTCGGCCTATGTCTACTCCACGCCGTACTACCTCGTCGGCAAGCACTATCTCGCGTTGCTCGAATCCCTCGGCGATCAGGCCGACGCCGACTACGTGCGCAACCATCTCCTTTCCGTGATCCCCGCCGGCGCACAGCTTCGATAGCCCAATAATCCTCTCAAGGCCCCTCATTCGTTGGCCGAACATACTCACGGGCCGCGCACCGGCTCAATCCTCCCCATGCTCATCCAATACCAGAACACTCTCGACGATTACCGCGAGTTGACCAACGCCGTCACCGCCGCACGCCGGCCCGTCAACAGCCCCTGGCAGATCGTCGTGCTCGTCCTGGTCTTCGGCCTCTATTACGCCGTCACCCGATTCCTCTGGCAAAAGGCCGGCGACGCCGACGGCCAAATGGCCTGGGTCAATATGTGGATCGCCATCGTCGCCTTCGGATTCACCTGGCTGGCCATCAGCCTTCCCGCCAGCTTCCGTGCCCGCCGATTCCCCTGGCTCACCGCCCGCCAGGCAATCTCGCTCTCGACCTTCATCCTCCTCATCGCCGCGCTCATCTTCCAGCATTGGTTCAACCGCAAATTCAATCCCACCTCCCACGCCCAAACGCTCACCTGGCAAACCCTCCTGCCCCATTCCATCTGGCTCATGCTTCTGGTCTACGTCAGTTCGATGGCCGCCTACAACCATTCCAAATCCCTCCCGCGCCACTGGCTCAGCCGCCCCGATCTTCATCGCCATCAGACCGTTGACATTTCCGCCGCCGGCGTCGTTTTCTCCGACACCGTCTGCCGCCACGATTATCAATGGCCCGCTTTCGTCAAAGGCGAAGAAACCCGCAACCTGTTCCTCCTCTTCACCAGCGAATCCAATGGCCTGATAGTCCCCAAGCGCGCTTTCGCCAGCGAAGAAGAGATCGACGCCATGCGCAATTTGATGAAGCTGATCCCCCGCGACCAATCCCGCGGTTTCCCCATCGCGCCCCTGCAAGCCGCCCAGGCCGCGTAGGTCGAATTATTCACCGCAGAGCACGCGGAGAACGCAAAGATTGAGGCGGCTGAGGGATTTATCTACATCTTTCACGAAATTTCCTTGGCGCAAACCGCGCGCGGCAATCCCAGGGCATTCTCCGCATTTTCTCGGCGTTCTCTGCGTGCTCCGCGGTTCAACTGAATTATCCGGACTAAAGTGGACCTGGTGAAGGGCCGATGGAGGGACGGGGTTCTTACCGGAAGGATGAACGATGGCAAGCACACCAAAACGTAGCGTCTGCAACGCCGTGGCCACGGTTAAGGCCGCGCTCGCCCGTGAAATCGCAATCACCAGATCGGTTCAGGACATGAGGAATGCCGCCGGCTACGCCGAGCAACTCATTGCCGGCCGTGAAGAGCCGGCCGCGGTCAACACCATTTGGGATTTCATCGAGCATTTTGAAGAGCTCGCCACCACAGTTTCCCGGATGGCCGAAGGACTAAGGCCAGCGCTCGACGAATTCAAGAAGGATTTCCCGGGACGGAAGGCCGCCTGACTTTCAGCACTCCAGGCGGGGCGATGGAGGATGAACGATGACACGGAAATCTATTGGTTGGATCATCTTGTCGGTCTGTGTGATTACGGTCGCGCTAACGGTATTCGGTGGCCGACGGTCAATGCCGCAGACAGCCCAAGCGGCTGCCCCGCCACCGCAATCGAACGTCGTGCCCGCCGAAACAACTCAAGCCTGCCAATCCGTCTTGAGCCAGATAGTCATGATCCAGCAAATCCTCATAGATGAAAAGCAGTCGAGAACAATCAAACCCCTGGCGGCCTTCGACGAATTGGTAGCTCAGGAGGTCCGAATTGACACTTCGAAATGCCCGACCGATTTCCGGATGGCGGTATTGCGTTTCGTGGCTGCCGAAGATGCCATGCGCGCACACCTACACATGGACAGGACGGGTCAAGCCGAGGAAGTCTTGAGCGCTGCCGCAGCATTTGTTGCAAACCATGGACTGTCGGCTCCCAGATCCATCCAATCCCTGTCTCAATACCACGAAAAGATTTCGGATGAACAGAAGCGGGATTTGGCGAACATCCAATCGACTATGCTGGACGTCGTCCAAATGGCCATGAATTATGGAGTGAAGTGATCCTGCGCTGTTCTCTGTCCGCCGCCGCCCGCTATCGCACCCGGCAGGATTCGAACCTGCGACCGGTGGATTAGAAATCCACTGCTCTGTCCAACTGAGCTACGGGTGCTCAACCAGCCAATGTACGTTCCCCAAACGGTTTTTCAAACAACTGATGGAACACCCAGCCGGCCCCCAGCAATATCGGCAAGCCCACGGCCAGGTAGCAGCCAAACTGCTCGAATTGGCCCAGTCCGCCGCGGTCCAGCCCGATTTTCATCATCGCCAGGATCGGGTCGTGAATGAGATACACGCTATACGAGATCGCCCCGATTCCCACCAGCCATGGCCGGCAAAGCAATCGCATCAGCCAATGTTCCTGGGCCGATGACGCGAAGACGAGCAGGCACGCCGTCGCCAATCCGATCCAGCAATCGAAAAACCAATGTGCGCCGACCCCTTCCCATCCGTCGACGGTGATGAACCGGTAATATCCGAATGAAAACGCCAGCGTGACTCCCGCGTATGCCGCGAAGAGAATCGCCGCCAGCCATCCGTAGAACCGCCGCTCGTATCCGCGATGCGTGCGTTCGCGCTGTGCCGCGGCCATTCCGAAGGCGAACAGGCCCAAAAACCACGGCGCCGCCGTGTGGCCCTTCCCGGTCGCCAGAAACGTTCCCAGCCCCAGCACTAGCGCCACGGCGACCGTTCCCGCCATCCCGATCCTTCGCCAGATGGGAAGCAGCAGCAGCGGCATCAGCAGGTAAATCTGCCCTTGCGTCGCCACGGTCCAGATCGGCGGATTGCCCTTGAACGCCCAGTGATACGAAAAATTATGCACCAGCAAAAGATGCGCAACGATCATCTTCCCCGCTCCCGGCCCGACCACCGGCAATGCATCCTGCCACTCCACGCTCAGCCGCCGCTGCATTACCGGCAACCAAAGAATCACCAGAATTGACCCGGCAAACGCCGCGAAATACCCCGGCAATAGCCGCCCGGCTCGCCGGCCCAAAAACCCCCAAAAACCCCCGCGCACCTTCCCACCGTTTTCCAGCACTGGCCGCATCAGCAGATATCCCGACAACACGATGAAGAACGCCAGGCTCGCCCGACCATTGCTCACCCAATTCAGCCCATCCCGAACCATCGCCTTCCAACCGGCATACGGCCAAAACACCAGCGTCGAGCGGAACACGTGATCCAGCACCACCAGCAGCACCGCGATCCCGCGCAAACCTTCAACGTATTTCAGCCGTCGATCGGAATTCATGGATTCGCCGCGTCGCTTGCGACGCGCGGCCCGCGAAGTATAACCAATGCTCCTCGATGAATATCCTTGGCCTCGACCTCGGTTCCTCTTCCGTCAAAGCGGGCATCGTTCGCGATGGCCGAATCATCGGCTCCCTCGCCCGGGCCGCCTATCCCACGCATTTCGATGGCCCGAAGGTCGAGGTCCATCCCGCCAAAGTCTTGAAGGCCATCGCCCAAGCCATTGCCGATCTCGGCCCCGCGGCGCGCCGGGTTGATGCCATCGGCCTGTCCGTCATGGCCCCCGCCTGGATTGCCATGGACCGCGCCGGCAAACCCCTCACTCCCATCGTGACCCATCAGGATCGCCGCAGCGTCCAAATCGCCCGCGACCTCGAAGCCCGCGTCGGCAAACAACGATTCCTCAACATCGCCGGCAACCGCCCCTTCCCCGGCGGTATCAGCATCACCACCCTCGCTTGGTATGCCAAGCACCATCCGCAAATCATCCGCTACGCCGATCTCATCGGCCATCTCAACACTTTCCTCCATCGCCAATTCACCGGCCAGCGCGTGATCGATCCGTCCAACGCCTCGTTCACCGGACTTTACGAAACCCTCAAGCTCGGCTCCTGGAGCAAGGAACTCTGCCAAGCCGCCGGCGTCCCTCTGGCAAAACTTCCGCAGATCGTTTCAGCCGATCGAATCCCCGGCTCCATCACGCCCCCGGCCGCCCGCCGCTTCGGTCTCACCCAAGGCACGCCCGTCATGACCGGCATGATCGACACCGGCGCCGCGTTCATGCTCTTCGGCCCGCGCCCCGGACAACTCCTCAACGTCAGCGGCTCCACCGACGTTCTATGCCTCTGCACCCGCCACCCGCGCCCGCACGAACATCTTCTCACCCGCGCCCTGGGAATCGGTCGGCTCTGGCTGTCCGTCGGCACCTTGGCCGCCGCCGGCTCCGCCATCACCTGGGCCCGCGACCAATTCTTCCGCGATCTTTCCACCGAGGACTATTACCGTCTGCTGGCAAATCTCGACCGAAAATCAAAACAAAAACAAAAACAAAAACAAAAACCCGATCCCACGGTTGTTTTCGAACCGTACCTCGCCGGCGAGCGCACCAGCATCGAGCAAAAGCAAGCCTCCTTCTCCAACCTCACGCTTGCCACAACGCGACAAGACATGCTGCTGTCGATCATCGACGCCCTCGCCAAGGCCAGCGGCGCCCGCCTGGCGCTCTTGAAATCCCGCGGCGTAAGAATCCGGCCCACCGTTTTCGTCAGCGGCGGCGCGGCCGGCGCTCTCCACCAGGTTCTCTATCGCGACTGGCCCGGCCATTGGCGCTTCAAATCCGAAACCGAAGCCTCCCTCCGCGGCCTCTCCCGCATCACGCCCCAGCCCATTTGACGGCATTGAAAATGATCTTCTCTTCTCCGCGCCTCCGCGCCTCCGCGCGAGTCATTTTCATTCAGAAAGACTTATCTCGCGCGGAGGCGCGGAGGCGCGGAGAAAATTCTGGGCAGGAGGATGATTGCGCACGCGGGACCGCAACAATTCCCGCGGTCACTGATCCAGTATCAACAACCGCAACTGATCCAGCGCCTTGTCCGTTTGGCCCTGTTCCTTATACAGATCGAACAGCGTCAGGCGAATCTGCCGCTGAACCGTTCGGCTCTTGGCGTCGTACAACGCCTTGTTAAAAAAATCGATCGCCGGCTGACCTTTTCCAAGCATCTCCTTGGCCTCGATCACCGCTTGCACCCCGCTCATCCCGGCATCGTTGTCGATCGCCGCCTGGTGCTCGACGCACCAGACGTACTCATCCTTGATCTGCATGGCATCCGTCCCCTGCGATGGGGCCGGGGGCGGCGAAGAGTCGTCCGCCTTCAACATTCCGCAAATACCCGCCGCCAATGCGATTGGCGCTAGTATGGCCGCTGTTTTCTTCATAAAAGCCTCCCAAAGGGTTAAAGAGATTGTGTAGTCATAACCGCGACAGTATCCTACCTTCCCCGCAACGTTCTAAGCCACGGCCCCCAGGGGAGCGCGTTTTTGACGCTGTTCGAGGTCCAGGACGATCCATTTTTGGATTGAAAGTCATAGAATGAATCAGGTGCGTAACAACATTCGCAACGTCGCCATCATCGCCCACGTCGATCATGGCAAGACCACGCTTGTCGATGCCTTGCTTCGCCAAAGCGGCAATTTCCGCGACAGCCAGGTCAAGCAGGACACCCTGCTCGATTCCAATCCCCTGGAGCGCGAGCGGGGGATCACCATCCTGGCCAAGAACGTCGCCATCAATTACACCGGTCCCGACGGTATAACCACTAAGATCAACCTGATCGACACCCCCGGCCACGCTGACTTCGGCGGCGAGGTCGAGCGCGTCCTCGGAATGGCCGACGGCGTATTCCTCCTCGTCGATGCCGCCGAGGGACCGATGCCCCAGACCCGCTTCGTCCTGAAAAAGGCTTTCCAGCACGAGCTGCGCCCCATCGTGGTCATCAACAAGATTGACCGCCAGGACGCCCGCGCCCACCAGGTTCTCGACGAGGTCTTCGACCTGTTTGTCGAACTCGGCGCCGATGACGAAACCCTCGATTTCCCCGTCCTCTACGCCAGCGGCCGCGCCGGCACCGCCTCCTGGCATCTCGAGCAGCCGGGGACCGACATCCTTCCCGTCTTCGAAGCACTCTTGAAGTTCATCCCCGCTCCGCATGGCGATCCCGACAAATCCCTCCAAATCCAGATCAGCAGCATCCTGTACAACGATTACGTCGGGCGCATCGGCGTCGGCCGGATCTTCAACGGCCGAATCCGCACCGGCCAACAGGTGACCGTCGTCCGGCGCGACGGCGAACGCATCAAGACCAAGGTTCAGCAGGTCCAGGTTTTCGACGGCCTGGGCCGAAGGGACGTCGAGGAAGCCGACGCCGGTGACATCGTCGCCCTGGTCGGCCTGGAGACCGTCGACATCGCCGATTCCATCTGCGATCCGATCGACCCCCAGCCGCTGGTCGCCACCGAAATCGAACCGCCGACGCTCACCATGATGTTCAGCGTCAACGATTCCCCCTTCGTCGGCAAGGAGGGCAAATACGTCACCAGCCGAAACCTCCGCGAACGCCTTTTCAAGGAACTGGAAAGCAACGTCGCCCTCAAGCTCGAGGAAACCGCCGTCAAGGACGCCTTCAAAGTCTCCGGCCGCGGACTGCTCCATCTCGGCATCCTCATCGAGAACATGCGCCGCGAGGGTTACGAACTTTCCATCAGCAAGCCCCACGTCATCCTCAAAAAAGACGACGACGGCAATACCCTCGAGCCCATCGAATATCTCGTCATCGACGTGCCGGAGAAAAACCTCGGCGGGGCGATGGAATTGGTCGGAAATCGCCGCGGTGAACTCGTCCGCATGGACAACCGCTCCGGACAGGTCCACCTGGAATTCACCATTCCCGCCCGCGGCCTGATCGGCCTCCGCACCCGCATGCTCAACGCCACCCAGGGCCAGGCCATCATGCACCACAATTTCCACGAATATGCCGCGCTCCGCGGCGATGTCCCCGCCCGCTCCAACGGCGTCATGATTTCCAACGTCGCCGCCAACGTCAACGCCTACGCCCTCAACACCCTCCAGGACCGCGGCGTCATGTTCGTCGAGCCCGGCGAACCCGTTTACGAAGGCCAGGTCGTCGGCGAGCATTGCCGCGAAGACGACATCGTCGTCAACCCCACCAAGGCCAAAAAACTTTCCAACATGCGCACCACCAGCAGCGACGAAAACATCATCCTCAAGCCCGCGCGCAAAATGACTCTCGAACAAGCCCTGGAATACATCGAGGAGGACGAACTGGTGGAAGTCACCCCCGGCAGCATTCGTCTACGCAAGGATTTGCTCGACGAAAACGCCCGCAAACGCGCCAACCGCAAGCAAGCCACTGTGGTGGAAGCTTGAGTGCGTTGGCTCCTATGCCGCCACCGTTAAAACCCTCAATTTCTTGAGCTTTGCTCGAGCTTTCCAAAGATCATATTGCATTTGCTGGCTCAGCCAGGACTCAGCCGTCGTTTTGAAGGCGATGGACAGCCGGATCGCCATTTCGGGACTGACGCCGGACCTGCCGTTGAGCAGTTCCGAAAGGCTCTTGCGAGATACGCCCAATGCCTTGGCGGCCCCGGTAACGGAAAGTCCCAGCGGAACCAGGCAAAGCTCTCGAATGACTTCGCCCGGATGCGGGGGATTGTGCATACGCAAGCTCATGGTCTATTCCAGAATAGCATTCCAGTCGCGAACAAGCCGCGCCTGTTGAGAGGTGATTTACTTTTTGTGGGAGGCTTCCAACTGCCTGATAAAAGCCGAGTGTTCCGATGTTTCCAACCCAACCTTGAGCGTCGCCATCAACTGCTGGTAATTCCGTTGCAACAGCGCTTCAACGTGAATCCGAAGGCCGGGAAACGCTCGAACGCGGCAAACCCCGTCGCGATCAGCGACTAGTTCTTTGTTCGCCCGCAAATCGAACCATTTCAGCTCCCGTTCTTTCAGCGAAAGAACCAGATACTCCAAAACGCCGTAGCGCGCATAAATGTCTCGCTTGGCGTGCAGGTCAATGGCGTGCGTGCTATGGGCAATTTCGGCCACCAATTCCGGCGCGCCCTCCAGGTACCCGTCCTTCGTGGTTTTCGATTGGCCTCCGTATTCCGGCAGGATTCTCAGGAATAAATCGGGCTGCGGCTCCGAATCGTTGCTGAGGAGCACCGTCGTGTTGTCCCCACTTTGCACGCCAGGCGTGCTTGCCTCGTACGCAAAAAAAACGGTACCCAGAGGAATGTGATGTTGTCCATGCTCAAGTCTCAACGGTGGTGACACGTATACAATTCCTCCCACGAGTTCCGCCTGAAAATGCTCCGGCATTCGCTCGTAAATGCGGTGAAATTCCTCTCGCGTCATCCGGTCTCCCGAACGCAGCTCATCCACCTCTCCCCGAACCGCTCGACTCGTCTGCAATTGCGCCATATTGGCCTCGCCTTCATTATAGCATATTCTTCAACCCCATGACCCGACCCCTCATCGGCATCACCCTCGACACCCACGACGACGGCGACAAATACGAATCGCCTTTCTCCTACGCCAAATCCATCGAACGAGCCGGCGGCCTGCCGCTGCTGCTTCCCTATCAATCCGACCTTGCCCTCGTCCCCCAGTTCGTCGACGCGTGCGACGGCTTCCTCTTCACCGGCGGAAACGATCTCGACCCCGCCCTCTACGGCCAATCCTGGCACCCCAAGGCCGTCCAAATCGACCCCGCCCGACAGGAATTCGAGTTGGCCCTCCTCGCCGAGGTCGAACGCCGCCGGATTCCCGCTCTCGGCGTCTGCCTCGGCTCACAATTGATGAACGTCCACCGCGGCGGAAGCATGCACCAATTCCTCCCCGAATTAGTGCGCCCCAATCCGCTGGAACATCGCAAGATCGGCGATCACCTTCCCCGCCACAACGTCACCCTCGATCTCGCGTCGCATCTAGGCCAGGCTATCGGCAAGCCCGAAATTTCCGTGAACACGTATCACAAGCAAGCCGCCGACCGTCTCGGCCGCGGCCTGCGCGTCATCGCCACCGCCCCGGACGGTGTCATCGAAGGTTTCGAGGACCCCACGTTTCCCCTTTTCGCCGCCGTTCAATGGCATCCCGAACGCCTCATCGACGAGCCGGAGCACTTGGCGCCGTTCAAGCTATTGGTGGACACTTCGCGCACGCCGGCAAAAAAATAAATCTTCCGCGCCTAGGCATGAATGGTTGCGGCGGAACAACGCGGTATAATCCCGCACAGGTGAAACTCATGACCGTACAAACGGTAAAACTTGGCCGTGAACGATTCGTCCTGCTCAGGGAGAAGGACTACCGCCAGTTAAAGGCGAAAGCCGCCCGAAAGGACGCCCCGAGGCGGTCACGCCGACTGACCGCACAGGACCGCGGTGACATCGCGGAAGCACATCGACGCCGCAATGAGTCCGCCCGCCCGTACTCCGAATTGCGCAAAGAACTTGGGCTGACATGAGCTGCGCCATCGCGGCTCGGCCTTTTTCCGACCTTGGCGTCATGGCGTGCTTGGCGGTTCAATCGCGCTTGTTCCTGGTGCATTGCCGCATCGCGCCCCGCCCTTGCAGTGTTCACTATCAAATATGCAGTCTTTCCGACGGATCGGTGCACCCCTCCAGACTCGCGATCTGCTTTTCAACCCACGCACGGACCGCCTCAGTATCGAGCGGCTTGTTGAAAATGATGTCTGGCTTGTTCTCTCCACACTTATGGAAGGGAAACTCCGCGAGGGACGCCGAAATGAGTGCGACGGCCGTTGGCATTTGAGCCCTGCGAATGTCAAGGAGAAGGTCAACGCCGTCCCCGTCCGGAAACATGACGTCCAGAATCGCGATGTGCGGAACGGCCTGCCTCAGCAACCACCGCGCGCGGGTGACATCCATAGCCGCGAACGTCTCCAAGTTCAGCGAACGTGCCAGCGATTCCAGAATCATAAGGCTGGCCGCGTCGTCGTCGGCCACCAGTACTCTTATCGGACCTTGATTGGTACTCAATTTGGACCTCGCAAATCGCTCACGTCGGCGATTTCCAGGCCGCAATCCATAGGGGAAAACACCTATTCCGACAAAAAATAAACGCCCGCATCGGCAATTGTCGCCGGCCCGCCCAGATTTTCGGCCAGGCCGTGGCCGAATCGGGGTGCGCTGGCACCACTGAAGCAGCGCGTCTTAGCGCAATCTGCTGCACGGCGATGCGCTTCGCGAAAATCGTGTTGCGGGCTTCGAAAGCAGCAGATCATCCAGGGGAAAACGGTGTGCTTCCATTCCGGTGCGCGCCCCCGCACCGCCGCAGTTGATGAGCGAGGAGAATGCCGATATTCTTCTGCAAACCCGGCCGAGTACCCAAGCGGACTAAGGGGACGGATTGCAAATCCGTTATTCGTCGGTTCGAATCCGACCTCGGCCTATTGCGGCCTCCGGCCGCAATCGAGCGGGAGAGCGGTAGACCAGTGGAACAGTAGAAGCAGAAAAATGCCTCGCCAGGGACTTGGTCCTAGCCAGCCGAACGCCGCTCTCCCGCGGTCTACTGCTCCACTGTTCTCCTGCTCTATTCTTTTCTCAGACCACCCATGACCGCCATCCAGGACCAACCCCCAGCCCCCCACGCCCACGGACCTCTCTCCCCTCAAGGCGACGAGGTCAACCGTTCCCGCCTCGGACACATCCCCGCCCTCGACGGTGTCCGCGGCGTCGCTATCCTCCTCGTCCTCTTCAACCACTTCTCCCCCGAAGGGGCCTACGACAATACCCTGGCCAAAATCTTCCAGCCGATCACCAATAACATGACCATCGGCGTCGATCTCTTCTTCGTCCTTTCCGGGTTCCTCATCACCGGCATCCTCCTGCGCTCCCGAGGCTCCGCCAAATATTTCCGGAATTTCTACACCCGCCGCGCCCTGCGCATTTTCCCCCTCTACTATTTCGTCCTCATTCTCCTGGCCGTCGGCCTGCGCGTCATCCCCTCCTGGCGAAATCTCACCACCCTCCGCGACGCCTGGCCCTGGTATTGGTTCTACGGCACCAATTATCTCATCTGCCGATCCGGCTTCGTCCTTCTCGATCATGCCCAGGTTTCCCTCGGCCATTTCTGGTCCCTGGCCGTCGAGGAACATTTTTATCTCTTCTGGCCCCTGATGGTATGGCTCTGCTCCGACCGCGCCCTGTTTCGGCTCTGCATCGCCCTGATCGTCATCGCTCCCCTCTGCCGCGCCTACGCCGTAATCTCCGGCCAAAACCCCCTCGTCCCTTACGTCGCCACCCAATGCCGCATGGATTGCCTCGCCCTGGGCGCGCTCCTGGCTGTAGTCATCCAGCACACCACCCCCGACCAACTCTTCGCCCGATTCAAATGGATCGGCCTCTTCTGCGCCGCCGCCTCGATCGCATGCTTCGCCCTCGACGGCCGCGCCATCGGCTCCTTCCATCTCGCCAAACCCATCGCCGTCATCAGTTATTCTTTCATCGCCTTCGCCTGGGCCGCGTTCATCCTCCTGGCCCTCAGCGCCGGCCGGCGCCTCAATCGACTCATGTCCCAGCGCTGGCTCCGCTTCTTCGGCGTATACAGCTATGGCATGTACATCTACCACCGCCTGATCCTCAACACCCTGACCACCTGGTTCTCCATGCGCCGGCTCGCCTATCACCGCTATATCTGGACCGCGGTCCTCCCACACTACGTTCTCTGCTTCGGCGCCACCGCCCTGATCGCCCTGGCCAGCTATCACCTCTACGAAAAGCATTTCCTCAAACTAAAACGCTGGTTTGAATAGTTGGCGGTTTGTTCCGTACGCCCAGGCCGGCTAATTTCTCGGCATCCTCACGTACTTCACCTTCACCTGATGCGCCCCTCCGTCCGCCGACCGCACCCACAGCGTCTGGCACGTTCCGCTCATCTGATATGGCTGACGATTCCACCTGTCCGGATAAGCAAATTCCCGGCCCGCCATGCCGTCCGGCCGTGCCGTGAACCGGTCGATTCCCTCGAAAACCACCACATATTTGAATCGCTCCGATCCCAATGGAGGCCGCACGTCGATCACGGTCCACGCGCTCGGCGAAACGAGATATTCCCTGCCGAAATAGAAAGGCTTCAGCGCATCCGGCTGCGCCGGGTCCCACCACGGGTCATTCGCATGCCGAATTATTTCTCGCTGGACTTCCGTGGCCGCTGCCGCCACACCGCTCTGTTCATCCGCCTGCGATCGTACCACTGAAGTATGTATCGATACGACAAAGTAAAGAATCGCGCCGCCTGCGATCAATAGCGTCAAAACGATCCCAATGAAAAATCCCCAAAATTTCGTGAAGTTCCAAGCGGCCCTTACCTCCCCGGCCACCAACTCCAGCCCGCACTGCGCGCAAAACCTCGCCGCCGGAGATACGTTCTTGCGACATTGAGGGCATATCCCGCCGGCCGGCATCGCCTCCGCCTTTTCACTTTATCTCATCCAGCGATCCCACCTTCGGCAACTCGCCCACCAGCGGCTTCACGTACTGCACGAACGCCTCCGTCACGTTATTCCCGTCGGCCATGAACGCCGGATCGAGATGCTTGGTTTCCTTCGCCACCGACGCCAGCGGAGTGAGAAACGTATCCACGCTGTACGAATGACCCGGCATTCGTTTCATCGCCACGCTTCCTTCCAATTCGCCTTGCGAGCTGTATTTCACCGCCATCCGCCCAACCCGCCGCGCCTCCGTCGCATCGACCGAACTGACGAATCCCGGAAAACTTCGCTGCAAGTATCCGAACGTATCCGCCCGCACCCGCAGCTTCTTCCCGCCGCTCGTTCCCAGCCTTCGCTTGATCAAATCCGCCAGCAAATCCCCCAGCGCCCCCGATCCCGAAAGCTGAACGTTTCCATGCCCGTCCCGTTCGAGATTCTCCGCCATCGCCTCCGTCCATGTCATGCCCTCCGGCCGCGAAATCCCCTCGCTCACCGCGATCAGGCATCGCCCCAGCTTCGAATACACCCGATCCACGTCCGAAATGAATTTCTCCTCGCTCAGCGGCGATTCCGGCACGTAAATCAAATGCGGGCCGTCGTCCGCCTGATGCCGCGCCAAAACCGACGCCGCCGTCAAAAACCCCGCGTTCCGCCCCATCACCACGTCAATCTTGACTCCCGGCAACGATTTGTTGTCGAAGTTGTCCCCGATCATCGCCGCCGCCACGAACTTCGCCGCCGATCCATATCCCGGCGTGTGATCGTGGACCCGCAGATCGTTGTCGATCGTCTTGGGAACGTGAAACACCCGCAGCTCGTATTTCTCCTTCCTGGCCAGCTCCGAAACAATCCGCGCCGTGTCAGCTGAATCGTTCCCGCCGATATAGAAGAAGTAGCGAACGTTGTTTTTGGAAAACGATTTGAAGATTCTCTCGCAATACGCCGCATCGGGTTTGTCCCGTGTCGATCCCAGCGCCGCCGCCGGCGTCTGCGCCACCCGTTCCAGCAATTCCCCGCTGGCCTTTTTCAGATCGATGAATTTCTCATCGACGATCCCCCGCACGCCGTGCCTGGCCCCGAGGAGTTGTTCGATATGTCCGCATTCCTTGACGCCCTGAATGACGCCGACGAGGGATTGGTTGATCACCGCCGTCGGCCCGCCGGATTGCCCGACCACCGCATTGCCTTTTAGTTGGCTGCTCATAAGGCCTCCGAAAAGATTTAGGATTGCTATCTAAAGCGATGATATTGGAATGCGACAGCGGATCAAGTCAGCATCCGTCATTCATGGTCCTCGCACAGCCCGTCCGCAAGTCTACAGATCGCTCGCGGTCAATACAAGATTCGACGGCGGCAAAGCGAATGGAGGGGTGCAATGCAAAGGCGCAAAGTTTCCTTTTTTTCGCACCTTGGCGCCTTTGCGTGAACTCTTTTTTAGCCTGTTGCCAGGTCACACGAATTACGTGGACCCGCTGTCACCCCGTCATCGAGCCGAGATGTGATTTATTCCTTCGCCCCATGCTGGCTGAGCATTCGCTCAACCGAGGATGCCTTGTAAGTATGGGCAAGTTGCAGGGCCGTCTTCCCGTCGTTTTCTACAGCGTTGACGTCGGCGCCATGGTCGATCAACAATGCGGTGATGGCAGCGTCGTTGCTGGAGGCCGCATAATCTAGCGGTGTCCAGCCGCCACCGTCGTGAGCATTGACGTTAGCGCCCTTCTCCAAAAGATACCGCGCGACGTTGTCATGACTGTAGCAGACCGCCACCATCAATGGAGTCATTTTGGAATTATCGACGGCATCAACATCCGCGCCGCGTTCCACCAGGATTTCGGCTGAATCGGAATGTCCAGCGTATGCGGCCCAGTGCAAAGCGGTGTATCCATTGCCGTCGCGGGCGTTGATGGCGGCCCCGCGGTCCAACAGATTGGCAATCGCGTGTGTATCCCCGTGTTTCGACGCGTCCAGAAGAGGAGCTGCGCACCCCCACAGCGCGGCGGCGACGACCGTAAATACAAGCAGACAGGCTCGGTTAATCCACGGATGGTCCGTTGAAGTTCGCATCGTTGGTCCTCCAATTCCGCATAAATTGTCCGCGCCAACCGACCCTGAACTTGAACGCAAATTAAAGCTCACGCGAGCAATTATCCAGACTTCTCCACTTTCTTCGGCCTTTCCCTCCGCCGCGGCCATTGCTCACGCGCCCGGCCTTTCGTCCAGGCCGGCATCGGGCCGTGATTTATTCCTTCGCCCCACGCTGCCTGAGCATTCGCTCAACCGAGGATGCATGGTCCTCGTGGGCAATTTGCAGGGCCGTCTTGCCGCCGTTTTCCACGGCGTTGACGCCGGCGCCATGGTCGATCAACAATGCGGCGATGGCAGCGTCGTTGCTGGAGGCCGCATAATCTAGCGGTGTCCAGCCGCCACCATCGTGAGCATTGACGTTAGCGCCCTTCTCCAAAAGATACCCCACTACGTCGCCACCGGACCGGCGCTTTGCCGCACGCGACCGACGGTGACGAATCTGGTCTGCACGATCGGTTCGTCGCTGCTCCAAAAATCATGCAACCGTCTCAATTCGCTTTGTACATCGTAACGGTCATTTCCTTTGCCGCAACCTTGTCGTTTCCGGAGGTACAATCGATCATGGCACCGATGCAACCGGCGAGGGGTGAGATAAAAATGAGCCCCACGTCGGCATAGATCCAGCCATTGGCGGTGCGTTTAATCGGAACACTGGTTTCCTCGTAGCCGGGAAGGCTCATCTTGACAGAGCCTGCTTTACGAGGGACGGCGACAATGGCGGGAGCCTGTCCGACGTTCTTGCCATCAAGGTAAATGGTCGCACCGGAGGGGTCGGATTTGAACGAAACTTTGTCCGGGCCCGGATTCATGATTGAGGCGCAACCGCTTAAGGTAGTTGCGGCCAGCGAAAGGAAAAGACCCATTTGTCGACGCATGAAAACGTCCTCCGAGCAGGCTGTGTCGAGATCCTCTAGCTTGAACCGGGGCATGAACGGACCGGTTGCGTCTCTGTTCCACCTTCTCGGCATCGTGCCATGAGCTCGTGCAGGGCGCACGGGGTCAAATCAGAGGCCGTATTATCTCAGCGGTATCGCCGCTTCCAGCGATTGTATCGCCTGTGAGATGTTGTCCTGTGCGGCATTAGCCATTTTATCGCTGTCGGTACCGACGATGTCGGCTTCCCAAACGAGCCGGTGGTCGGACGACCTGCTCAGTTTCCAACTGACAAGTATCTTAAACTTTACGTCAGAACCTCGCATATCCGTCGCTCGCAGGTTCGCCTCCAAATGGTACTCACCGGATCCGTTGCGCGACACGGATTCCAGAACACCGGATTTTTCGATGGAATTCTCAACCGCTTTGGCAAATTCCACTGTGCCAATTTCTGCATCCCAAAAGTCGTTCGTGTCGGCGCCTCCGATTGCCGTCACCCACACGGTCCCGGACTGCGTGCGGGCGACTCGCTGCAACGGCGGGGTCATCGACTCAGGAGTGGCGGGGGCGCAGCCGCCCTCCAAAGTGAAAGCCGTCACACAAACGGCGGTAACGAGCAAACCAAAAATTCGCGAAGACATGAAGGTTCCTTTCGTAGCTTGTTTCAACAAGGGGCGCGCCCCTCAATTCGCATTTTCCAGCTTTATGGATACTTCCCCTACCGCAACCCTGTCGCCCCGGGCCGCCATGTCGATATCCATAGCAATGACGGTGCCATCGCCGAACAGGATGGGGAGGAAGACCAAGTCGCACCACATCCAGCCATTAGGCTTGTATAGGATCGGAGCGGTGCCTTCCTTGTAACCGGGCAGCCTCATTTTGACGAGGAATGCACTGCGATCGACCTTGATGGTGGCAGGAGTCTGTCCGACGTCCTTGCCATCAAGGTTAATAGTCGCGCCGGGCGGATCCGATTTGAACTCAACTTTGTCCGGGCCCGGATATAAGATTGAGCCGCAACCGCTCAAGGTGGCTGCGGCCAAAGAAAGGAAAAGACCCATTCGTCGACGCATGATAAATTCCTCCGAGAAAAATGTGTCTAAGTAGCCGATGCACCCAACAGAAGAAAGGCTCGAATTTGTTTTATATCCGAAGTGCAGGCTTCTGACAAAAATGATAATCGCATTCAACAGTCTGCTTCAAAGCGACCGCAGTCTGCTTAATCTCATCCCCGCCATTTATTAAAAACGACCCCATCCTTGAATTCGATGAACACGGTGTTGGTCTTCTCGCTGGAACTGGACCCGCCGAAGATCAGGAATACCGCTCCGCTCGAGTCGGTGTGTTCCGTGTAGGTGTATTTCCACACCTCGTCGTCGCCGTCCTTGGTCTTGGTATTCGGCTCGCCCAGCGTGGCATGCACCCAGCCGATGGTCGTGCTGCCGGGCTTGATCTGCGCGAACGTGCTTTGCGACACATTGGTTCCCGAATACGTGGTGTCCGTGTGACCCGAGATCAAGCATCCGGACATCGCCGCCAATCCCACAGTCAAGCCGGCAACCGCCACAGCCGTGCGCAAGTAGTTTCTGAACATCGTTTGCCTCCATCCAAATGTTGTGTAAACCGCCGTATCGCAAATTGTCGTCTTTCGTCTTTCCCCGGCAACTGGCGCGCGGAGAGTTCTGCTCTGTAAGTGTCAGGTGGCCCTTCTTGGTTTGTGCAAATTCAAGAATTCCCCCCGTCAAACTTGCACTTGCACTTGTAACTTGCACTTATTCGTATTCGCGATCATCTCCCCAGCAACTCCCGCTCCACGAACCCCGTATCCACTTCCCCGCGGGCGAAATTCTGGTTGTGCATGATCTGCAACAGCAGCGGGATCGTCGTCTTCACCGGCGAAACGTGAAATTCAACCAGCGCCCGCCTCATGGTGGCGATGGCCTGCGCACGGGTGGGGCGGTGCACGATCAGCTTGCCGATCATGCTGTCGTAATTCGGCGGAATGCGGTAGCCGGCATAGACGTGGCTGTCGATCCGCACGCCGAAGCCGCCGGGAACACGCAGCTCTTCGATCACTCCCGGCGAAGGCGCGAAATTCCGCTGCGGGTCCTCCGCGTTGATCCGGCACTCGATGGCATGGCCCATCCGCTGGACGTCCTTTTGTTTCACGCTCACCGGCAACCCCGCGGCGATGCGAATCTGCTCCTTGATCAGATCGATCCCGGTGATCTGTTCCGTCACCGGATGTTCCACCTGAATCCGGGCATTTACTTCCAGCAGATAAAAATGCTGATCTTCATCGATCAAAAATTCCACCGTTCCCGCGTTGACGTATCCCGCGGCTTTCATCAATCGCACGGCCGACTCGCACAGCTTTTCCCGAACGTCCTCCTTGAGCGTCGGGCTGGGCGATTCTTCCAGCAGCTTCTGATGCCGGCGCTGCATCGAGCAATCGCGTTCCCACAGATGCAGCGTATTGCCGTGATGATCCGCCAGGATTTGCACCTCGACGTGCCGGCCGAATTCGACGTATTTCTCGATGTAAACCGTGGAGTCCTTGAATGCGTTCTCCGCCTCCGCCTGCGCCTGTTTAAGCCCGGCGCGCAGGGACACGTCGTTATGCGCCACGCGCATTCCCCGCCCGCCGCCTCCCGCCGCCGCCTTGATGATGATCGGATATCCGATCTGCCCCGCCACCTTCAACGCCGATTTCTCGTCGTCCACCGCCCCGTCGCTCCCCGGCACCGTCGGCACCTTCGCCTTCCGCGCCAGCTTCTTGCACGCCACCTTGTCGCCCACCGCGGCCATCGCCGACACCGGCGGCCCGATGAATTCGATCTTGCAGCTTCGGCAAATCTCCGCGAAGTGGTCGTTCTCCGCCAAAAATCCGTAACCGGGATGGATCGCCTGCACGTCCGCGATCTCCGCCGCCGAGATGATCCGCGGGATATTGAGATAGCTTTCCCCTGGCGGGGCGTCGCCGATGCAGATCGCCTGGTCCGCCAGCTTCAGATACGCCGCGTCCTTGTCCGCCGTCGAATAGACCACCGCCGTCTGCACCCCCATCTCCCGGCAGGCGCGGATGATCCGCAATGCGATCTCCCCGCGATTGGCAATGAGAATCTTCGAAAACATTTCGCTTCGATCCTATTTCCCCGCCGGCGACAAAAACCCCAAGTGATGGGCACAATGGATCATATGAAGCCGGATGTAATCCCGACGCTTGATCTTGCCCAGCCGCCGATGCGGCGTAAATTCGCCCGTAAAATCCTTCAGTTCCCGCAACGCCTCCAGGAATTCATCAATGGCCGAATCCGGCGTGTCATCCGGCGGGATAATCCGTTTCGGCGCCGCCATTCCCGCCGGAATACGCCCGAAGGCCAGAATCAGTTTCAATTGCAGCCATTGCAGGAACGTCGTCTCATTCTTTCTTTCCGGCGCCGGCTGCATCGAATATCGAATCGCCATGTCCAGGTGTCCGCACATCTGCGCCAGCGACCATTCCCCCGCTTGGGTATATCCCTTTCGCAGCCGGCCGACCTCCGCCGCCACCTCATCCGCATTGGCGAATTTCAGCCTCCGGCGCTCGCTCACGGCTTAACAAGAAAAAGGACCTGATTGAATTCCACCGCCTGGCCGTTATTCACCAGAATCTTGGCGATCGTCCCCTTGCACTCCGCCTTGACGTTGTTGAATACCTTCATCGCCTCGATCACGCACACGTCCGTCTCTTCCGACACGACCGACCCGACCGTCACGAACGGCTTGGCATCCGGACTCGGCGCCGAATAGAACGTTCCCACCATGGGGCTCTTGATCTCGTGAAGCTTCTCCTCCACGACGCCGTTCCCCGCCGATTGCGGTAGGGGGGCGACGCCGGCAACCGGAGCCGCGATCTGAATCGGCATCGCCACGGACTCCGCAGGTCCACGCTTCATCAGCACGCGCCGCTCCCCGTCTCGCAACTCCACCATGTTCAGATCGTTGGCCTCCATCAGCTTCACGATCCGCTCCAGCAGCGCAACGTCCATCGGCCCCGCGGTCTTCAGCCCGGGCGTCGTCGTCTTCTTCTTCGATTGGCTCTTTTCACTCAATGTGGCAGCCCTCAAAAGTCTTGTCCAGAGTCGTCAACACTTCGCATCCGCTGTGGGTGATCAGCACGTCATCCTCAATCCGCACGCCTCCTTCGCCGGGCAGATAAATGCCCGGTTCAACCGTAACGATCATACCCGGCTGAAGCTCTTCGTCCCCGCCGATTCGCCGCATCGTCGGCAATTCGTGAATCTCCCGCCCGATCCCGTGCCCTAACCCATGGCCAAATTGATCTTTATATCCGGCCTTGTCGATCACGTCCCGCGCCACCCGGTCCGCCTGCTGCGTCGTCACGCCCGGCCGCAGAAATCCAATCGCCGCCTGCTGCGCCTCCAGCACGATCTTGTAAATCCCCTTGATCTTCGTATCCACCCGACCCAACAACAGCGTCCGCGTGATGTCGCTGCAATACCCCCCGTAAATCGCGCCCCAGTCGAAAAGCAATGGCTGGTCGTCGCCAACCAGCGCATCCCCCGGCCGGTAATGCGGCAAGCTGCTGTTCGCCCCAGCGGCCACGATCACCGGAAAGCTCGCGTCGCTCGCCCCCCGGCTGCGAAGCTCAAGCACCAGCAGCCCCGCCAGGTAATTCTCCGACTGACCAACCTCGATCGCCTCGCGCACCGCCGTGAACGCCTCCTCCGCGATCATCGCCGACTTGCGGATCAGCCCAATCTCCTGATCGTCCTTTACCTTCCGGATATTGACCAGCACGTCCTCCAGCGGCACTAACTCCACCGCTTCTTTGCCCGCCTTTTTCTTGATCTCCGCGTCCAACGCGTGAATCTGCCCGAACGTGGCCCGATTGGCCTCGAAACCCACCCGCTTTACCTTCGCCCCCAGGATCGTCTGGGCCAATGCCGTATCCATCTTCCCTTCGCGGAGGACCACCGTCAGCCAGCCCGCTTCAATTGCCGCCTGTTCCTTATACCGAAAGTCCGTCACCAACCGGATATCGTTGGCCGTCACCAGACCGATGGAATCATCCCCCGTGAAATTCGTAAGATACGCCAGATCAGCCGGTAACGTCAGCAGTAAACCGTCCAGGTTCAGCCTGTTCATGGCCGCGCGGACCGTTTTTTGCCGGACTTTGAGGTATGCCTTGGGTTTGCTCGCGACGTTGGTCATCAGGCGGCCATCCGCCTTTGACGCATGGCCGTGCCGAACGGTACTGGACACATGCCCGCCTTGTCAACGGACGCCCTCCTTCGCCTCTCCCGGGCGTGCCCAAACATCCGGGCAATAATAACCGTCCGGAGTACCGGCCGGCTCACTTTCCAAATTGAGCCGGCCGGTCCTCCGGCCGTCTTCGGCACCCGGAAGTTTCGGCACACCCCTCTCCCCGGCTTCACTTCCTCCACGGACTCCGCGCAAGCCCCGGATTCAGCGATCGCCGATGCTTTTTCACCGCCAGATCGATCGCCAGTTCGATGGCCGCGCGCATGCTTCCCGGATTCGCCCGGTTCCGTCCGACGATGTCGAACGCCGTCCCGTGATCCGGGCTGGTGCGGATGATTGGCAATCCCAAGGTGACGTTCACCGCCTGATCGAACGCCAGCAGCTTCACCGGAATCAGACCCTGATCGTGATACATCGCCACCACCGCGTCGAAATATCCGTCGCGCGCACGCATAAAAATCGTGTCCGACGGATACGGGCCGCTGACGTCCACGCCCTGGTCCTTGGCCATTAGGATTGCCGGCTCGATGATCCGCTCTTCCTCATCGCCGAACTGTCCGTTTTCGCTTGCATGGGGATTCAGCCCGCATACCGCGATCCGCGGCTTTGGAATGTCGAACCATTCCACCAACGCCTGATGCACCAATTCGATCGGCTGGAAGACCGCCCCGATATTCAACCTACCCCACAATCCCATCAGCGGAATGTGCACCGTCGCCAGCACCACCTTCAGCGGCCCCCCCGCGAACATCATCGCAAACCGCCGCGAGCCGGTCCGCTGTGCGAACAATTCCGTGTGCCCCGGAAAATGATACCCCGCCAGCTTCCAACTCTGCTTGGCGATCGGCCCCGTCACGATCCCGTCGATGAGTTTGCGGTTGGCCGCGTCGATGGCGTCCAGGCAAAACCGCATCGACGCCTCGCCCCCCATTTTGCTTGGAGCCCGGATGGCCGTCCCCAGCATCGAATATTGATCGTAATCCACCACCACCACGTCGTGCGGATAGTTCCGCAGCCGGCCGTTGTACTGGTCTCGCCACCAGAACACGTCAAACTCGGCAAGGTCCGCCGCGTAGTGCAGCAGCTCGTTCATCCCGTAGATGATGAAATGCGCCTTATGCCGCAAGACGGGATCGGACAATGCCTTGACGATCACCTCCGGCCCAATCCCGGCAGGCTCGCCCATCGTGATTCCTATGGTGGGACGGTAATCCATATTCAGCGGGTTCGCTAAGACATTCTACCCGCGCCTCACGCGCCGAAACACCCTTTTTCATCGGCTCAATGAATCCAACGCATGTCCCCAAAATCCGGAATGATCCCCAGATGGTCGTATATCCTGAATCCCGCCGGCCAATACACAAACACCGCTTTCCCTAGCAAAAACTGTTCCGGAACCCGGCCCTTTTGCATGTCCAGCCCCTCGTGCGGCAAATTGATCCCCTCATCCCAAAATCGCGCATCCTTGCTGATCACCGAATTGTCCCCCATCACGAAATACTCCCCCTTGCCCAAGCGGACCGGATTGTCCGGAGTCCCGGTTTGCAGCCCGTTGAATTTCTGATTGGTGTAATAAACGTCCCGCCACAACCCCACGTGATCCAGAGTGCATTGCTGGCTCTGCGCCTCGATCATCGCCTCCCCCGGCCTGCCCCTCACGTGAGGCCTATTGTTGTATTGGTCCATGAGCCATTGGACGTTCGGCTCATAGTCCATCGGATCGAATGCCTCCTGCCCGTTTAACCGCAGGGCCACCCGGTAATCCACGTTCGTGAACTCGATATTGATCGGCCGGTCGCCCTGGATTCCCAATTCCGAAAGCTTCTTTTGCCAGGTCGTGATTTCCCCCGCGCCGCTACGATGAATCAGCTGCACCGTATCGGGCGTGATCTCCGCGGTAAACGTGTGATCCACGTCCGCATGCCGCACCAGCCTCAGCCGAAGCGCCCCGTCTCCGCTGATCCGGCTATAATACGCCGTCAACTTCAAATCCGAAACCGGATTGGCGGTTTCATCATCCGGCGATCCGATCGCCCCCGGCCGGCGTATCGTACCGGGCGGGTTCGGTGGCCGGCCCGTGTCGTAAACCAGATAATCCGTCAATGTCTGCGTCGTGCTGTTGGCGTTGGCGTTGAATCTCAGCACCCCTCTTCCATTGGCATTGTCGAACGCAAACTGCCGGCCCTTCGATACGTCCCATCCAGCGCCGTCCGCCTGCCATGGCTGCACCCATTGCGGTCCCACGTCACGCTGCGTCTCGTGCGGATGGAAATCGTTGTCATACACCAGCCGCCACAACGCCTCCTGCGCCTCCCTCGGCTTCTTGGGAATCTCCCATTTGCCCGCCGATCCGTTCCAAATGTAAATGTCCCCATCCAGCACCATCAACTGCTCCCCCGGCAATCCCACCAGACGCTTGATGAAATTCATCTGATAGTGCGTGTGCTCTGGATCGTCCGGTGCTTTGAAAACCACCACGTCCCATCGCCGCGGCGGATGCAGCAGGTAAATGTACTTCAGCACCAGGATTCGATCCCCGTAATTCACCGGCGTTTCGTCCTGCGGATTTAATACCTCTCTGTTCGGTCCGAGCCGGGGCGGGCCGGCGATGTACCGGCCGCAATTCGGACAAAAAATGTCCGCGCCCGGAAACGCGTCCGGCGGCGTCCGCATGTCCTCGTCCTCCGATGGGCTGCTCGATTGATAATTCACCGTGAACGTCCACCCGCAATCCGGACATTGATATCGCAGGTGCGCCCCCAGCAGCGTCGGCGCCATCGAACCCGTCGGAATCACGAACGCTTCCACCACGAACGCCCTGAATATGAACGCCAGGATGAACGCCACCAGGATCGATTCAATCGTCTCCTTGACGTTCGTTTTCTCGTCCGCCGGGACGGAACCTTCCGTGGAATCTATTTGCGCCGTGCCGCTCTGTTCACTCATGGCGTTTGGATGGTATGCGATCGCCCCTCAGAAGCAATGCGGAGGGCAAAACAATGCGGCTGACTGGAGTTGAACCAGCACGGGTTGCCCCACAAGAACCTGAATCTTGCGCGTCTGCCAATTTCGCCACAGCCGCAGGCGTAGCCGATGAATCTTAAATCCCCGCCAGCCCTCGTCAAGGAAATGCGCAGTACAATACCCCGCTGATGCAAGACCACGCCCGACAGAATTTCTCCCCGCGCATCGCCAACCGCCGCGCCCTGCACAATTATTTCATCACCGCCAAGATCGAATGCGGCCTCGTCCTGCTCGGCAGCGAGGTCAAATCCCTCCGCCTGGGACGCTGCCAACTGGCCGAATCCTTCGCCCGCATCGAACGCGGCGAACTGATCCTCCACGGCTGCCACATCGACCCCTACGAAAAAGCCGCCATCGGCCACGAACCGCTCCGCGAAAGAAAACTCCTCGTCCACAAACGCGAACTTCGCCGCCTCGAAGCCGAATCCGAACAGAGCGGCGCTACCCTCATTCCCCTAACCATCTATTTCAAGGATGGCCGCGCCAAGCTCGAGCTCGGCGTCGCCCGCGGCAAGCAACGCCACGACAAACGCGCTTCCATCAGGGAGAAAGAACAAGCACGCGAACTCCGCCGCGCCATGACCCGCCGCCAATAGATGCCGCCGGGTCTGGTGAGTCGCGGTGCAGCGTCAGTTACGGGGCTTTTGTTCGGCAAGTTTTCGTGCCGCATCTGCCTCAAGAGCGGCTTGAATGACCTCCAGGGAAATTCGAAATGTCGTCCGTTGGAGTGCACCGAGTGCCGCTTTAAGGTCAAGAAGTTTTTTCTGGGCCGCCAATTGAAGCACCGTGATTGTGCCAACGGCATCGAGACCCTCTAGCCTCGCGACGTGGCGGCCCTTCTTTTCGTCAATAAGAACCGCCGTAGCGTGGAGCTCTTTCGCCAGTGAGATTGCGTGGATCTCACCGGGGTCAAGTCTAACGGCAAACGCCAGCGGCACCCTTGGGGCGATCACTTTGAGCCAACTGGGAGGGGACTGTGTCCACTGCCTCACAATATCGGGAGTCTTCGGGCGCTGAAGCTCCTCAATGACTTTGGGAGGAACGTACACCTCATCGAAAAGCTTCGGGAGCAGGTCGATTGCATTGATGAGGACGAGGTAATTAAGCGGCGACGTGTCGGAAACGACAATCACTTACCCACCAGTTGAGTTAGCCGCCTCAAGTCCTCCGCAAGTTCCTCGGCGGTGGGGAGGTCTTCCGTCACATTGTGCTTCTTGAGTAAAGCGTCCGTCTCGAAGCGTTCAAGGCCAAGAGCTTGAGAGACCTCGTACTGCGTGAGCTTGTCCTGACGATAGAGTTCCACGAGCAAAGCTTCCTTGGCCGCTTGGTCAAGGTCGCCGAATTCACGGCGAAGCGCCTGCTCCAGGTCACTCGGCAATTGAATGGTCAGAGCCATACCCTTGTCTCCATCGGCATTTTAGCACCCTAGATGAGCACCTTCAAACACCGCGTAATCCGCCGCAGAGTTGTTTCCTTTCCCAGAAACGTCAGCGTCTCAAAAATCGGCGGACTAACCATCGTTCCGCTCACCGCCACCCGAATTGGCTGCGCCACCTTCCCCAAGGCAAGCCCTGTTCCTTCACAATATTTCTTCACGGCGTCTTCCAGAGGATGCGCCTGCCAAGGGCCAAATCCCTCGAATATCGTTAGTACTGCCCGCAGCGCCTTCTCGCCCTGCCCCTCGTTTTTCCGCAATACCTTCTCCACCGCTTCCTTCTGGTATTCGATTTCCTCATCCGCCTCGAACAAAAACCTGCTCTTCTCTTCCACCTCGCGCAGAATCCTCATTCCCGCGTTCATCTTCAGCACGCGCTTTAATTCCTCATCCGTCGCCCGATGCATCGGCGACTGCGGATTGACGCTCAGGAAATCCCGCATCGCCGCCAGCAGCCGCTCGTCCGACGCTCCCGCGCACGCCTCGGTATTGAACGCCAGCAATTTCTCCCGGTTGAACTTGGCATTCGCTTTCCCGATCCCATCCAGCGAAAAAAGCTCCACCATCTCCTTGACGCTCATGCGCTCTTTGTCCCCGCCGGGACTCCATCCCAACAGCGCCAGAAAATTCAGCATCACTTCCGGCAAATACCCGTTGGCCCGGAAATCGTGAATCAAAATCTCGGGCATATCATTTTCCTTTAGCCCGATCACCGCCATGATTCTTTTGTGTTCTGGCGCCTCAAGCTGGCGTCCGTCGTCCATCAGCCACCAGCCGATTCGTCCTTCGGTGCCCGTCATCACTGCCAATTCTGACTCCGTCTTTCCCGAATGTTTCAGCCACAAATTCACATGATGCCGAATCTTCTTATCCCGATCCCGCTTGCCCATTTTGCTGCCGTCGGTGTTCAGGATCACCGGCAGATGCCCATAAATCGGCCGCGGATACCCCAGCGCCTCCTGAAGCGCGATATGGTTCACCGTGTTCAGAAGATGTTCCTGTCCCCGCAAAATATGCGTGATCCCCATCTCCGCATCGTCCACCACAACCGCGAAATGATACGTCGGCATCCCATCCGTCTTGCGGATCACGAAATCCTGCACTTGGCTCGCCGCCAGCACGATCTCTTTTCCCAGCACGACATCGTCAAACCGATATTCCCTGGCCGGCATGGCAAACCGCACCACCGACGCCCGGCCTTCCGATTCGAATTTCCCAATCTGCTCCTGGGTCAGATTCGGCCGTTTGTAGATATACGCCCGCTTGGCCCGCTCGGCGATCTTGCGCTGGCCGTCCAATTCCTCCGGCGTCTCGTACGCCTTGTACGCCAGCCCGCGCGAAATCAAATCCTCCATCAGCCGGTTATAAATCCCCATCCGCCTGGACTGAAACATCAGCTCGCCGTTATCCCAATTCAGTCCCAGCCAGCTCAAATCCTCCAGCACGCTCTTGACGGATTCCTCCGTGCTGCGCGCCAAATCCGTATCTTCAATGCGAAGCAAGAACTCCCCGCCCGCATGCCGCGACAGCAGCCAACTGAACAGCGCCGTTCTCGCCCCCCCAACGTGGAGATACCCGGTCGGCGACGGCGCAAATCGCGTAACGACTTTCGAACTCATGCAATTCCTTCCCGTTTAGTTGCGACGCGGCCGCATCCAACGCCGAATCCGCAGAATCATCCACGCCCCCGGCCCCCATGCCGCATACGCCAGCATCCCAATGCCCACCACGTATTGATGTGCTATCACCATCAGCAGCGTAATTCCCACCATCGTGATCAGCCGCCCGATCGACCGTCTGCCCCGCAGATACCGATTCACCAGATGCGGATACCGGAGATGGCTGACCATCAGCAGCGCCGTCCCCAGCACCACGCACGGCAACAGCGCCAAACATGCCTGCGACAAAAACGTGAACGATTGCCTCGCCAAATCCTGCTGCATCAGGATCAGCCCCGCCACCGCGCCCGCCGCTCCAGGCGACGGCAGGCCGAGAAAACTGAAATGATGTTGTTCCCCGTGCTCGTTGCTGACGTTGAATCTCGCCAGCCGGATCGCCGCGCAGCACATGTACAGCGCCGCCACCGCCCAGACCAATCGCATGAACGGCAAATCCCAGGTCGGCCCGTCCACATGGAACATCCGCAGCGCCACAAACGCCGGCGCCAGTCCAAAGCTCACCACGTCCGCCAGGCTGTCAAGTTGTCCGCCGAAGTCGGTGGTATGCCGCGCGAACCGCGCCAGCCGTCCATCCAGCGCATCGAACGCCATCGCCAGGAAGATCAGATACGCCGCTGCCGCGAACCCCCGATTCACGAAGAAAGTTCCCCACGGGTCTTTCGGCAATTCTCCGCCATGCGCCACCATGGCCGCCACGTAAATCGCCCCGAACCCGGACACGGCGTTTCCCAACGTTGCCAGGCTCGGCAGAAAATAGACCGACCGGATGTACGCCCGCCGCCCATGCCGCCTCAGCCTCAGCCGTCTCTGCTCCCGCGAACGCCGCGGCCGCCGCCCCCGCTTCACGGCGTCCTCCGGCCCCTCCGACGGCTCCTGCGAGAACCTTTTGCCGATTCGCGTCATGCCGGCGTCTCCCGCGGCGCCCGCGGCTCCAACTCCTCGCTCGCCGCCGCCGCCTCCGCGTGAATCGGCTTGCGCAACGTCGCGATCACGTCCGCGCCACCCTGCACGTTCTGACCCACCTCCACCTCGATCTTCGGCTCCAGCCATTTGGCGATCGTCAATTCCGTCCGGCTCCCAAACTTGATCATCCCGATCCTCGCCCCCCGCTCCACAAATTCGTCCTTGACGACCGTGCACACGATTCGCCGCGCGATCATCCCCACGATCTGCTTGATCACAACGATGTTTCTTCCCCCCCTCGGCTCGGCCAGCACGATAGTGTTCGATTCGTTCTGCTCCGACGCCTCCCCGTGATTCATCGCATTGATGAACTTCCCCTTCTTATAGAAAACGGAAGCCACCTTCCCATCGCAGGGACACCGATTGACGTGGACGTTGAACACCGACAGAAAAATCCCCACCCGCACCGCCGGGCCGCCGATCAACTCGTCATGCCCGATCTCGGTGATGTCCGAGACCTTCCCATCGGCCGGCGACACCATCGCATGCTGCTCCGCGGGAATTTTCCGCTCCGGGTCCCTGAAAAACGCGAACAGCCAGATCAGCACCGGAACGCAAATCAGCGCCAGCGGCCAAAAAACCAGCTTCAACCCCCAAGCCGTGATCGCCAGCACCAGCGACCCGATCAGCATTTCCCGCCACCCATGGCGCGTCAGCGGAACCATCACTTCAAGCTAGACCCCACCCCCCGCGATGTCAACGAATCCACCCCCGCTTGCTATCGCTGCGCCAGCGACACCTGCCCCCGCGGCGTAGCCGCGCCAGCCGGCTGCGCATGGACAACCGCCGACGGGCTGGGGATCGTCATCGAATCATCCGGCAATTGCCTCGGCACCAAGGCCCAGCAAATCAGCCCCGCCGCCGCGATCCAAAGAACAAAACAAAGCGCAACGATTATCCCGCGATCAAATGAAAAGAAATGCATAGCCCGGACCTCCATGTCCTGCACAACCAAAGGGTGTTCATCCATGAACTGATCAAAGAATACCACACATCACCGGGGGGTCAACGGGTCGGACAAATTCCACCCCGCGATGCCTAGCCGACAGCTACTCACCCACATCCTCTTCCATGGCTGATAATAGTCGGTCCAGCGCATCTTCGACAAAATCCCTCGGAGCATGTCCCGCATACGACGCGGAACGCTCCCGCCAGTCAATCTGACGCACGGCATCGCAAAACAGCACGCCTTCCCCCGCAGGGTTGTCCCGCGTTGGCTCGATCATGCCGGCCGGTATGTACTTGACGTTCCCGTACCGCGGATGCGATTGGTGCTTAAATTTGCTCGTGCCGATCAATACGATGGCCATGCCGGTCTTCCGGCTGTAACTCACGGGGCTCATTACCAGGGCAAAGTGGGGCCCGGCGGTTTCCTGCCCGGCCGATGGGGATGCGTTAAAGTGGATGAAATCGCCGCGCCTTGGGAAATACGTGCGATGGCTCACGCGCTCTCCCTGCCCACCCGCGGAAAATCCAATTCCGTCGGTGGCCTGGCATAGTTCTTCAAAATGTCCTTGAGCTTGTAGCGGCTGCGCCGACGCCCTGGGGTGTCAGCGATCTTGAGATGGTCGATCTCCAGCGTGGCTCCGTCGACTATCGCCCGCTCAGTGGCGAACGTCTTGGGAATCCGAAGTCCCAGGCTGTTGCCCCATTTACGCACCTTCACGAGGGTTGCCATGTCGAATTTCCTTCAATTATACAGAATTATACATCCCCTATCGGACGCAAGCAACTTCGTCTTTAGAAGTTCTGGTTCACGCTCCCTCACCTCTTAAAAAACGTCTTCCCCCTCGCGCTGTACTTGCTCAGCCGATTGTTCACGTACAACCCTTCCAGCAAAAACTCCCCCACGCTCGCCAGCGTGGCCGGATCGCCGCCGTCCAATTCCATCTCCTTGGCCAACTGCGCCGTCGCCTGCGGTAGACCCTTGATCGCCTTCATATTCGCCACGAATTCCTCGGCCGACAGATCGTCCCCCGCCGGAAACGTCAAATTCCCCTTGAATTGTTCCGTGATCGAATCGTATCCCTCGGCGTCGCCGTAGCGCCCGAACACCGCCTTCACCGCCTCGCCCACCAACGCCCGGATCAGCTTGTCCTCCGCCCCCTCCTCTTCCGCAAGGGTCATCTCGATCTTCCCGCGGCAACTGGCCACCAGATAATTCAAATCGCACACCCGCGGCACCACGCGCTTCTCCCCCGTCGCCAGTCCCCTCCGCTCCGCGTTGCTCACCACCGTCTCCAGGTTCGCGATGCTCGTCCGCACCGACACGCCCGACGCCTGCGAAACGTGCGGGCTGCTCCGCGCCAGCCGAACCACCTCTTCCACGATCTCGTTCATGAACGCCGGAACCTCCACCTTCACGTCGCTGTCGCTTTGCGACTTGCCCTTCCGCTCCAGCCACGCGTTCTCCTGCGCGATCTGAATTCCCTCCGCCACCGTTTCCGGATAATGCGTCCGGATCACCGATCCGATCCGGTCCTTCAGCGGCGTCACGATCCGGCCCCGATTCGTGTAATCCTCCGGATTGGCGCTGAACACCAGGCACACGTCCAACTCCAGCCGGATCGGATACCCCCGAATCTGCACGTCCCGCTCCTCCAGCACGTTGAACAAGCCCACCTGAATCCGCGGCGCCAAATCCGGCAATTCGTTGATCGCGAAAATCCCCCGGTTGCTCCTGGGGATCAGCCCATAGTGCATCGTCGATTCATCCGACAGGTATCTTCCCTCCGCATGCTTCACCAAGTCGATCTCCCCGATCAAATCCGCGATGGTGACGTCCGGCGTCGCCAGCTTCTCGTGATACCGGTCTTCCCGGTTCACCCATTCCACCGCCGCGTCGTCTCCCTGCTCCGCCACGATCCGCCGCCCCGTTTTCGTCCCCGGCTCCAGCGGATCGTCGTTGATCTCCGTGCCCCCCAGCACCGGAATCCACTCGTCCAGCAGCATCGGCAACATCCGCAAAATCCGCGTTTTCGCCTGCCCGCGCAGCCCCAGAAACAGCAGATCGTGTTTGGAAAGAATCCCGTTGACGATCTGCGGAATCACCGAATCCCGATATCCCACCAGCCCCGGAAAAAGCTCCTCCCCAGCCTTCAGTTTGCGGATAACGTTCCTCCGCAACTCGTCCTTCACCGAGCACGGCTTATACCCCGATTCCTTCAATTGCCCGACCGTCGCAGCGCGAGGATGACTCATTTCGCCGATTTCTCCGATAATGACCAATCCGATCATAGGGGCGCGTTACCCGAATCCGCCACTCTTTCGAACATATCTATCCTCGAACGCCCACGGCGCCGCCGTGGGGTGATGTCACGGCCGCACCGCCGGCTGGTCGTAGCTATATAAATTGTCATCCCGGGTGAGATATTGCCGGTCGGGTCCGGCGCTGAAGAAAAACCACCCTTGGGGGTTCATCCCAATCATCGGCATGCAACCGCTCAGGCGGCCGCAAGTTCCCGAGCGTGCGGAATCTCTCGCGGCTTTACCGGCCTGATATGAGACGCCTCCAGCGTGACAACCGCCGCTGTCCGGCCTTCAAGCGTGACGAATTCCACCTCGTACGCCTTCCCGTCCCCATAAACGTGCACGACCGTTCCCACGTCGCCGGCTTTCAGACCCTCGCCGGGCACGTCCACGTTCAAAACCGCGCGTTCATGCTCTTGAATCATGACAACCTCATTTTAGCCTAGTGGGTATGCCGTTACCAATCGCGGGTTATTCACTCCCTGATCAACAATCCAGACGGAACGCAGGCGAGCTTTATTGCCCGATGGCGCCTCGATTTCGCCGTCGATTACGAATTTTCTGCCATGTGCCGTTTGGGAACTCCGCACAACCTGTCCATTCTTCGCCAGTTCGCTCAACGCGGCGCCCATTACCTCCCAATATTCCTTGGAGAATCCCATCGAACAGAAGAAGCGGGCCTTGCCCCCGTTGTCCGGATGTGCCGGATTCAGAAGATATTCTGTAATCTTCCTCCGTTCGACGGTGGCCAGGTGAGCATTGGGCAGTGTCACGGCTGCACCGCCGGCTGGTCGTAGCTATATAAATTGTCATCCCGGGTGAGATATTGCCGGTCGGGTCCGGCGCTGAAGAAGAACCAACCCTTGGGGTTCATCCCAATCGCCGGGTGCATGTGCGACATGAAAACGATTGGACTCCCCCAGGCGTCGCGGACCCTCGCCTCGTCGTAATATGCGATCGAAAGATCGTCGAATCGCCCGGTGAGAAGCCCCGCCGATTTCAGGGCCCGGACGAACGCCTCGTCGTTCCGCTCGGCCGGCCGGCGCAGCTGGATCTCCGGCGGGATCTGTTGATCGCCGATGAACGGTGGGATGACCGGAATCGTGCCGTTCTGGTGGACGTACGCAGCCATCGCCGCATCCAGCCGCCGCAGCACCTCCTTCGTCAAAACGTCCGCCGACGCCGCTCGAACGTGCCGCGAAAGGCTCACCATCAGTCCCACCACGATCACCAGAATCGCCACCGCCGTAAGCGCTTCAATCAAGGTGAACGCGGCCCGCGCCCCAGCCCCGCATGCACGTGCGGGGCCTGCATCCGCGGCAGATCGAAAGACAGGTCCGGAGTTCAATGTTTCGGCGCGGAAATCGTCTCGATCAGGGCCACCATCGGCATGAATAGCGCGACGACAATGAATCCGACGATCAAGCCCAGGACCACAACCATGATCGGCTCCAGAATGCTGATCAGCGAGCCGACCAGCACGTCCACGTCGCTGTCGTAATTGTCGGCGACCTTGATGAGCATCTTGTCCAGGTCGCCCGTCTCTTCGCCGACGTCGATCATGTTGACCACGATGGCGTCGCACACCTTGGTGGCCCGGAGCGGGTCGGCCATGGATTCGCCTTCCCGGATCGCATCGTGAACCTTGGCCAGCGCCCGGGTGTAAACCTCGTTGCCGCACGTTTCCTTCGTGATGTTCAGCGCGTCCAAAATCGGCACGCCGGCGCTGATCAGCGTTCCCAGCGTGCGCGTGAAGCGGGCGATCGCCGTTTTGCCCAGAATCCCGCCCAGAACCGGAATCTTGAGCTTCACCGCGTCCACAAGATATTTCCCCCCTTCGCTGAGCTGGATCAGCTTCAGCAGTCCCACCAGCATCAGCGGCGATACCAGCACGTACGCCCAGCCGTATTCCGTGGCAAACCAATTGCTGATCGCCAAAAGCAACTTGGTCACCGGCGGCAATTCCGTCTTGAAATCAGCGAAAATGCTTTTGAACTTCGGGATCACCACGATCATGATCAACGACACCACGCCCACCGCGATGCTGATCACCACGCACGGATAAATCATCGCGCCGATGACTTTTTTCTTCAGCTTGGCGGCCTTCTCCATGAACTCCGCCAGACGCGCCAGAATCAGGTCCAGCACGCCGCCGGCCTCCCCGGCGTTGATCATGTTCACGTACAACTTGTCGAACGCCTTGGGATATTTCGCCATCGCGTCCGACAGGCTGCCTCCGCCTTCCACCTCGTCGGCCACCCCGCCGATGACCGCCTTCAGAAGCCCCGGCTTCTGCTGCGACTCCAGAATCTGTAGGCTCCGCAGAATCGGCAGCCCGGCGTCCTGAAGCGTCGAAAGCTGCCGGGTGAACATCACCAGCTGCTTTCGCGGCACGCCCCCGATCGAGATCGGCATCTTCCGCTTCTTCTGCAACGGAGCCGTGTCCCCGGCCGCGGATTTCTTCTTCTGCGATTTCTTTTGCGCCTTCTCGCGGACTTTGGTCGGGAAAAAGCCCTTGCCGCGAATCTTGGCAATCGCTTCCTCGGTCGATCCCGCTTCGATTTCGTCCTTCACTTCCTGGCCGGACGAATTCATCGCCTCATACGCAAAAACGCCCATGGGGATTCTCCACTGTGAACTCTTAGAATTATAGACGTTGTCCACCCCATTTCATGCCCCAAATCGCCCCTCCCGCTTCCCTTCTCCATGTCAATCAATGAAAAAGCTCCTCAAAAAACCCCCGCATCGCCGCCCACGACCGCCGGTCCGCATCCGCGTTATAGGCGATATTGGGGATGTGATGCGAATCCGCCTGCGGATTCGTAAACGCATGATGCGCCCCCCCATACACGATCACCTGCCAATTCACGTGCCCCTGCCGCATCTCATCCTCGAAAGCCTCCACCTGCGCCGCCGGCACGAACGCATCGTCCCCACCCGTGCAAACCAGGATTTTTCCCTTGATATTGCTGGCATCGTCCGGCCGGGTCGTATCCAGCCCCCCGTGGAACGACACCACCCCCGCAATCGGCGCCCCGCTCCGGGCCAGTTCCAGCGCCACCGTGCCTCCGAAGCAATACCCGATCGCCGCGATTCGGCTCGCATCCACGTGCGGGTCCTTCGCCAGCACGTCCAACGCCGCCTTCGCCCGCGCTCGCATCAGATCCACATCGCCTCTGACGCCGCCCATCCATTTGGCGGCCACGTCGGCCGCGTCCGTCACCTGGTCGTTGCCGTACATGTCCGCCGCGAAGGCCACGTAACCAAGCTGGGCAAGCTGTTCCGCCCGGTGCTTCGGATAATCGTTCAATCCCCACCATTCCGGAAAAACCAGCACCCCCGGCCGAGGTGTCTGAACGCTGTTGTCATAAACCAAAAATCCCTCAAGATCCGTGTCCCCTTGACGATAATGAACCGTAGTTTTCACGATCTCACCATGCGCGAAGCCGGGAACATACCCGAAGGCGGCAACCAGAAACAAAAAAAATAATTTTATACGGTTTTGCATCGTTTCTCCGACGTTTGAACTTGATATGCTCGGTTTTGTGAAGTACCATGGCTCAACCAACGCTCCAGGGGCATCGTAGCCTGACGGCCTATTATTATTGCATCCATGCCCGCTTCTCGCCAATCCCTATCTCGCGATCAACGCCTCGACTTCTGGCGTGGACTATGCCTCGTTGACATGCTTCTGGTTCACCTGGTTTCCAAGAACGTCCAGTTCGGCAATTTTCTGGGCAATCTGCTGGGCAGCTACACCCGCTTTGCGGCGGGGGGGTTCATCTTCGTCTCCGGCCTGAGCATCGGGGTCATTTTCCTGCCCCGCGCCGCCGACCCGGGCAAGCGCGGCTCCACCTACAAAAACCTCTGGCGAAGATCGGTTTTCATCCTCGGCGTCAATTACCTTTGCGCGATGGTCCTGATCATGATGGAAATCCTCCACGGCGATCGTGGAAACTTCGTCAATCCCTTTTACCTTCTCCGCGACATTTTCTTGCTCCGGGAGGGCGGCGACCTCCTTCCATTTTACGTCATGATGATCGCCATCTCGCCGTTTCTCATGGAAGCCATCCGCCGAAAGTGGGGATGGATTTGCGTCCTCGTCTCCAGCGTCTCCCTCTTCACCTGGGGACTGTGGCATCCCTGGGCCCTGGCCCCGGCCCAACATCAGGGCTTTCCCCCGGTCCTCTGGCAGGTCATCTTCATTCTCGGCCTGCTCCTCGGATTTGCCTGGCCACGCTACAACGCCCTGACCGCCACGACCAAGTCCGCCCTGGCCGCCGCATCCTGGCTCATCGCCGGTTGTCTCTTTGTCATGGAATACAGCTATCAATGGGGGATGCCCCAATTGAGTTTTGGCGTCGCTTTCACCAAAACGCCCCTGTCAACCGCCGAAGCCTTGCGTTACCTGAGCATTATTTTCAGCATTATCACCACCACCGATCTTCTTTGGCCCTATATTGCTGAAACCTCCTTTGCCGCGTTCGTTCAAACTCTCGGCCGCAAGAGCCTGCCCGTCTATGCCCTGCACTTATGGGTTGTCGAGGCCATGGGCGCCCTGGCCGTCGCCTGGCCGCAAATGGGCGCCTGGCAAATCTCCATGGCCTTTTTCTCGATTCTCGTTCTCTGGCTGTTCGCCCTGATTCTGGACGTGACCAGCACCCCCAAATCCAAGCATGCCGCTTTCCCCTCCGCGATGCCCGCAATGTTCCGTCCCGAGCCCCTGGCCGGCGCCGCGCAGTAATTGAACTACCTCCAAAGCCCACGGGAGCTTGCTCCCTGGGGCCCTTCACCGCTGAGTCATATTCACGCCCACTTCCCCCATTGCAACGCTCGGCCAATTCCGCCAGAGGTATCGCAGGATTGGTATCGCCACAACCGGAAACGCCACGAAGGAAAGCTCGATCAACCAAGGGTTGATCGTGTTGACCGCATTAGTCAGATAAAGAAATCCGGCCAGTCCGTCGACCGCGCTGAAAAAGGCAAACCCGCCCCAAAACCACGACCAGCGCCTCGTCGCAACGGTATAGAGTGCCATGGCCCGGACCACCGCGTGACAAGGAATCGTCATAATCCGCTCTACTGCCGGAGCCAGGATCGTGGTGGCCGAAACTATTGGTGGGCTCATCCCTTGGGCGCTCATCGCAATGTTCCCGGCCACCGCCGCCAGTCCAAGCAATACCGCCTCAATTGCTCCCGCCCCCAATCCGATCCCGACCGCACGCCGGGCATCGCAGGCCAGCCGCCGCCAAATCATCCCGGCCGCCAGTGTGATCGCCACCTCCGTTACGCCGGTGAGCAGCCCGATGTAGCTCGAACCCAAAGTCAGATACAGGGGATTTGGAAGGTGGTTCTTCAACGCTCCCAGCAACGGCCGATTCAGCACCAATGCAATCATGAATTTCGCCGCCACCGCAATGGCCCACAACAGCGCGCCGCACCAGAGCCACCGCCACTGTATTCGCAACACCCATTTTGCCAATGCCGCCGCGCCCAGTCCGATCAATACCATGAGCGCGCCGCCGGCCATTTCAGCCGGGCGAAACTCAATCGACGTGTCATCGCCTTGCAGATGCCAGTTCCCCACCGCATTCTCGGCCCGAACTTCCACGGTATAGTCCCCAGGGTCGAGCTTCGCCGACGTTCCCCTTCCCTCGAACACTCTAGCCGAGAACGAGGTTTTAACCGCCCCGCTCGCGTCCAGCACGCGCACGTAAATGAGTCCACCCGTCAGTTGGATGTTGCCCCGCACCTCAAACTCCGTTCCCGGCCGATCAATCGAGATCCGGAAACGTTCCGTTTTATTCGTGGACGCCGCCAGGTTCTCCGCATGGTCGAAGAACTGTTTTGCGCTGGCCGGCGCGGCCAGCATCAGCAACACCACTGCCGCGGACCACGCCGCCGAAACGACGCGTTTCCCCGACCGAGATGAACGCTCGCCACTCACCCTGGCCGCACTCTCGCCGAATGTGCACGCGGAACAGACGTATCCAGCCTCCAACTCTATGCCGACGCCAAACCCTGTCAATAAAGCCCTCGATGGCCATCCGAGGGTTTCGTCCCAGGAAGTCACAAGTCGGCAGTGGCTCACGTTCGCAATCCAAAGCCCTGGGAGCTTGCTCCCTGGGCATCCCAAATCGTTTCACCATTCAAATTGAACCACTACCGCCATCCGAGGGTTTCGTCCGAGAATATTCCAACTCTCCTCCTCCCCGTTCCCCGCCGATATACTCCCAGCACGATGCAGATTCTCCACGGCCTCGACGGCCTGCTCAAAATCCCCAAACGATCCGTCATGTCCGTCGGAAATTTCGACGGCGTCCATCTCGGCCATCAACGCATTTTCAAAACCGCGCGAGACGTTGCCGCGCAGCGAAAAGCCGAACTGGTCTTCGTCACCTTCGAGCCGCATCCCCTGACCGTGCTTCGGCCGCAGTCCGTCCCCCCGCGGCTCACCCCGCCCGACGTCAAGCGCGCCTTGCTCGAAGCCGAGCGGCCGGATTATCTCGTCGTTCTTCCTCCCGAAAAATCCGTGCTCGATCTGACCGCCCAGGATTTCTGGAACATTCTCAAGGACCAGATCGCCGTCTCCGACCTGGTTGAAGGCGCTTCCTTCCGGTTCGGACGCGGAGCCCTGGGAACCGTCCCCATGCTCGGGCAATGGTCGGCCTCCTCCAACGTGAAGCTGCACGTGGCCGAATCGGTTCAGGTCCCACTCTTGGATTTGCAGATCGTCACCGTCAGCAGTTCCGTCATCCGATTTCTGCTCGCCTTCGGGCGCGTTCGCGATGCCGCCATTTGCCTGGGCCGGCCCCACGCTCTTCACGGCGCGGTTCGGAAAGGTTTTGCCCGCGGCAAATCGCTGGGCGTCCCGACCGCCAATCTCCAATGCGACGACCAACTCGTCCCCGCCGACGGCGTTTACGTCGGCCGATCCACCGTCGCCGGCAGGAATTATCCCGCCGCCGTCAGCATCGGCACCATGCCGACTTTCGGCCACAACGACCGCCAAATCGAAGCCCATCTGGTCGGATTCGACGGCGACCTCTATGGTGCAACCCTCAGCGTCGAAATTGTCGACTGGATTCGCCCTCAGCGAGCCTACGACGCCATCGAGCCGCTGAAGCTCCAGATTCACAAAGACATCGCCCAAACCGTCCGTGGATTTGCCGCCGATTCGTCGCGGCCGATCGCCTCGACGCATTTGCCCGCTTCCAATCTTGGCCGCTTCGCCTAGAATCCATGGAACCTATGGAATGTTCGCCTCCTTTTCTCGACGTTCCGACGCTGCTCCAAGCCAGCGAGCCGCGGCCTAGAACGCCCTGGCTGCATTTTCTCATCGCGGGATTCGTGGTGACGATCGTTCTCTCCTGGATTGTCGGTCGCTCCTCGCAAACCGCGCAAACGCAAGACATGCTTGAATCCGTGATCGCCTTCGGACTCATGGGTTTCGTGGCCAGCATCACCCTGACCGGGTTTATCGGCGTCCGCCGCGCTCGCGCCGAGCAAGTCGCCGTCGGCGCGGTTGACGAATTGATCCAGCTTCGCCGCTGGCCCGAAGCCGGCTTGCTGTTGCAATCGCTGCTCTCCCGCCCGGCTCGTTCCCCGCTGGCGCGGGCTCAGGCCCTGCTATTCCTGGCCATGGTGCTGGCCCGCTATCACCGCTTC
>Ga0187867_10000113_pt1 | contig 71666 bp, 56 predicted proteins | sample June2016WEW_13_1_FD_132976 | JGI IMG/M metagenome (GOLD analysis project Ga0187867, IMG submission 132976) | Peatland microbial communities from SPRUCE experiment site at the Marcell Experimental Forest, Minnesota, USA - June2016WEW_13_10 | ecosystem: Environmental > Terrestrial > Soil >...
GTCTAAATGAGAATTTTCACAAAACAGAGAGTGCTGGTGCCGGGAGGGGGAGTCGAACCCCCAAGGGCCGAAGCCCGGCGGATTTTGAGTCCGCTGCGTCTGCCAGTTCCGCCATCCCGGCGTGGATGCTAAGCAAACCAGTCGCCGAATTCGGCTTCCGTATAATGCCCAACACTTTATAATGCCCAACACTGTCGAGCCGACTGTTGCAGGCCGCTCGTTGGTATTCTCGGTTGCGGTACCAAGTATCGCATAGCTGTCGGTCGACCGCCAATTGCTGTCAGGCAAGGGAACGATCATTCCGGTCGGCAGTGATCCTGGATGAAATTAGCTCCGCTCCCGAGGCGCAAGAGCGGAGCTGGCTGGGAAGTTGCGGGTTTCAGCGGGCAAAAAGCGTTTGATTCGCTTCGGTCTCTATCGAAGGGTCACGATGTTATTGGCGACCACGGCGCTCTCGGTTCCTACAATCAATCGCATCGCGACGCGTTCGGCTTTGTAATGGTGAGTCTGGTGCAACATGTAGACGACGCCCAGCCCGGCGCCAAAACCAAGCGCAGAGCCGAGTGCCTCTCCGCCGGCGCCGCGTGTGACAAAGGGGCGCATCAGCGGATTGGCTTCCCGATAGCCCAGGCTCAGGCCGCGTTGGGTCGTGATCGCATCGGCAGCAATCAAGCTCCCTAAGACGCCGAACCCCACTTTGTTTTCGACCGTCCAGAAGGAACGTTGCTGGCTGGGTGCATCAGGCAAAGGCTCGGTTGCCACGACGAGGTTCTCGGCCTGTGCGACGGCGGAGAAAAGAAGAACAATTACGAAAAAACGCTTCATTTGGCCTCCCAGCCTGACTTGATTGCAAGGTCAGGTTAGGCCAAAAAGGAACGAACGTACATGGCCCAAAGAAGGGATAAGGCTGCCGCTTAGTAACGTAACCGTAACCATCCGTTACCGTTACCAGGGGCAGTTCGAGCCACTCTCGCGCGGCTTGGGCATGAAACTGTAACTTTAGGTTAACAAAGGGGCGAGGCGGTGCTGGCAGATGGCAGGTTCTTCCGAGGTTTGTCCGGTTTCCGTAACAGGTAAAGCTTTTTTGTCGGAGACTGGCCGCGAGCGCATAAACTCCGCTGCAGTATGAGGAGGGGCGGAACTGTGCTGTTGAGTACCCCCTCAACGGTTCCGCTACCGCCTTCAATCCAAACCCCAGCCTTGCCGTGAAACTGCCTCCGATTCCCTCAAACTCCCAACGCGCTGCTATTCCGAGGCAAATTCGCAACCATGCATGTCACGAGGAGGTACTGGCTGGCAATTCTGGTCGGGGGAAACACGATGGCTGGAAAAACCATCGCCGCATTCAGCCGCAGCAATGAGAGCAGGCACCACAGCTTAAGGCGGATGGCCCGATGGACAATCTCCGTTCCGGCTTGTGCAATTTCCGGATCAGAATGGAAGCGCGCGGATTGGCCGGCTACCATCAGAGTGCCGGCATTTTCCGATAAAGCCAACACATACATTTTGGCGGCGCGAATACGAGATCGCTGCACTCCACGAAACAAACCTGGCGAAAGGTTCGCCCTCAAGTATTGTTCCTCTTCCAAATCGGTCAGATTTTCGAAAGCATCCAAGTCCACCGGTGTGAGTTCCCGCGAAGCTGTCGCCTCGCCCCGGTCGAAGTGCCGCCGCCAGACCTGGGAACCCAGAAAAAGCAGGAATATCAGCGTGAGCAAGCCGGTGATAGCGACAGGAATCACAGGTGAGGTACCTTCCCCAAGTCGGCAGCCCACTGTCGAAGATCAGGCAGCGGTGGGATTCCACTGGCAGACTTGCTTTCCCGAACCAGTGCAAAATAGATCCAGACGAGGACGGCAATCTGAAAGCTCGCCATCTGCAAGACACCTGGAATACTTGAAAGCCGCACGGCCGGCGAATCTAACCAGTAAGCCATCAACGACTCCATGCTCGCCACCAGGCCCATCCCGACCGCGATTCCAACTACAAACGGTAACATCCTAAGTCGCAAAAAGCGATACCAAAGAAAAATCAGCACGATTAACCCACATTGTGCTGCGTTCAAAGTTTCGATTGTCCGGTAGGGCGGATTAAGCCGGTGGTCAAGGGTGTTGTAGTTGAGGACCCCAAAAAAAATCACAGCCAGCACAACGATAATGAGTGTCGCCCAATTCAAAATTCGTGCCATGGCCTGTCGCAACGGCGGGCTTCCTGCGACTGGAGATTCGAACAACTCCTGGAGAATTCCGAAATGCAAAGCGACAGTACCCGCCCGGCCGAATGGATCGATTTTTGCATAAATCTCTGGAGATATTAGTCTGAAGTGCAGCCTGAAGGCGTGCGCCATCGCAAAAAGAATGCAAAAAAGCAGGAACTCGAACAGGACGTAAGAAAAAAAGATCGGAAATTCCCTATGCAGACCTCTGTAAATCATGATTACAGCGAGCGGAATGAGTAACACATGCGGAGTTGCCCATAAGAACTGAAAGATAATGAAATTCATTATTTCCTGAGTGCTACCGACTAAGCAATTTATCATCCTAGTCGGCAGCACTCAAGGATCATGTCGAGTTAGCCTGGAGGCATGCAAACCTGGCCGTTGCAGAGCGGGAACGGGTTTCCATCCGCTCGAAGTTCGGCTGGAATGGCAGTTACGATCGCAATTACGAGAAAGAGTAACGCAAGCTTTGCTTTCAGGGAGTTCACGGGGTATCCTCTCTTGGTAAGATGGAATTCATGGACACAGTCTGGGCCAATTGCCAGGAGCGGCGAACGTGAATCGGGTTCGTCGAGTTTTTCGGAAAATGTAGCGGAAGGGGAAAAGGTTCGAGCATGGCGCTGAAATCGGCTTACGACGATCTTCGACAAAGAACGCTCGAGAAAATCGAAGGGATATGGTCGAAGCTTTGCTACCTCGCCGAACGGCGCGCCCCTGGAGGTCTATACCGGCATTGGGGATTTGAGCGTTTGTATGGCGTTCCCAATGCGCAAAATGCCTTCGCGCGAGCGCATCAATCGCTGGTCGGGTCAATCCTGCGTATGCGAGTGCGTTTGCTGCGGGAGGATCTGGAACAGTCCTCGACCGCTGAGGGAACTACCCCAGTTTCTTACGTGCGGAAATTGACGGCAGGTCTGTACCGGCTGTTACCCTCGGGCTGTTCGAAGGCGACAGAATCGCACTTGGCTTGTGTGCTGAAAACTCTCTCGGCTCTTGAATCTCACCGGCAATCAGGTTCCCGATCCGCATCGCGACCCCCACCACTTGACCAATGACCTCGGCCTCCTGCGGGTGCTTGAGAACTCGCACTTGCACTGGAGAGAGAGGATGGGGCTGCAAGACGAGGGAATTCAGGCGAAACGAACACCAGCAGCAGGTAAACCCGTCGCGGGTTTCCACAAAGTAGATCGGGCGCTCATACTCCGACCGCCATTGCCGCTCCACGACCCGTCTTCGAGATTCGTCCACCTGCACAAACGAACCGGGCGGCAGGATCGGGTACATTGTGAAATCTTCATTTCCGATATAGGCGTAGGTATAATCCTGCGAAGCGAGATGACTCAGCATCGAAAGCGGAACTGTTCCCCACTGCTGAACCATCCTTCCAAGGTCCGAGGTCTCGCTCAGGTCGAACCCTGGATCCATTTGGACGGGCATCGTACACGTCGTCTGGTCATGTTCCATGCTGGCCAGGTGCGATTTTGCCGGTTGCGACAGGGCCCATTCCGAACTGATTCCATCCAGATCGATGCCATACAGTTGCAGCAGGGCGCGCACGGGCCTGCGATAAATCGCCGCCAGGGAATAAAAGCGATACACGCTCGGAACGACGCCTTTGGTCTCGATGTCGGAGAGTCTGCTGGGCGGGATCAGGTATTCTTCACTGCCATGCCGCTGTGCAATCGAAACGCTCGCGTTCTCGACATCCCTCATGGTGAGGCCGAGCCGGTCGCGGATCTTCCGTAAGTCGATTCCTGCAGACAGCATTCATGCTCCAAAGCGAGCAGGGCATTCATTTTAGTGGACCGGAATCAAATGCCAGATACCCATAGCAACTGAAAATTGGGCTTTCCACCAGGAGTCAAAACCGATCGCGTGAAAACCAAGAAGCCCAACGGGCCTCGTGCATGCTTATATCAAGTTTGCGCAACCATTTTCAACTATACTACTTTGTTTGGTTTTTGTAACAGCGCATCCCGGGCATCCGGCCTGTGTCTCGGCTCGGGTACAGCACTTAGCGCTTTTTCGACCTCAGGACCAGTCCGGACGCGTCTCTAAGCCGGATTTCCGGAATTCGTAAAATCCCGAACCGCGCGGAAGCGGGGCTCTGGAAAAGCGCCACACCCAGGATTGTTGAGTCGGACGAGGCGTTAGCCCGGGCCTCCGAAAATGCCGCCATGATTGATCTTAGAGTTACTCGGGTAGGAGGAGAGCGCGAATCTGATCTCTCTGTTCACGGCTTAGGGCCGTAAACTGAAAACCATATTCGGTGCCCACACTCCTTGTGATCTGCGCTGGAATTACCATTTCGCCTCCGCCATGAGAGGGAATTCTGAGCGTGGCGAATTCGCCCACTAAGAGCGCCATGCCTACAAAAGCTCCCAATCCGGTTTCGCTGAGATCGCGGGCCCAGCCCTCGGCCAGCCGCGACCGCCCCTCGCGCACAACCTGGATCTTTACTCGCGCCTCAAACCGATGGCGCGGAAGAATTCTTTCGACCCCCGCCGGCTTATCCGATTCAACAAGTCCCACAGAAGCATTCCTCCCCGCGCTTATCACGTCGTGTAAGGTGGTTATTTCAAAGCTGAGAACGTCTCCTACACCTGAGAACTGAAATTCAGATTACTTGTATCTTCGGGCAATCTCAGTGGATTCAACGCTTCAGGTCGGGATTTCCCATCCCTCGTCTTTCACTTTTTGATTGGTCCAGCGTTGCAATTGCTGAAACAGCGCGGGATCGATCACGATGAACCGCAAGCCTGCTCTTCCCCCGACGTCCGCCCAAACCAGCCGGCCCTTTGCCTGCATTACAGTTTCGCTCTCCGGCAACAGAAAACTCACGTCAAGCAATCCGCCGAAGGCGACGGGATCATTGACGGCGTCCAGTCCCATGCCCCCCGTACTCAAGTTGACGGCCTGGACCAGCACTTCCTTGCCGTTCGGATTCCTGAGAGTGACAGCAACATTCACCTTAGCCCGGAAAAATTTCTGCTGCTCCTCACTGATGCTTCCGAGCGGCGCCGATCCATCGCTTGGAGGTGCATCAATGCAGTATTCGCGTAACTTTCGGCTCAGAGTACGGCGGGAAATACCGAGCTGTTCCGCCGCTTGCGCGCGATGTCCGCCAGTCTGCTCCAGCGCCCGGATGATCATCTGCTCTTCCATATTTTCGAGATTGCCGAGCGGCACCGCTCCTGTAGCAGCCGCCGTGGGAGCGCCCTCTCCGGAGAACTCAGCCACAACTTCAGCCAGTGTGACCTCCGGCTCCGGCGTCGCCATCGCAAGTTTTGCGACCAGATTGCGCAGTTCCCGGATGTTGCCCGGCCACGAATGCGACTGCAACGCGGCCAGAGCGTCGTTGGAAAAGGCCTTCTCCGGCGACTTCAATGAGAGGAAATGGCGCGCCAGCGCGGAAATATCTTCCGGCCGTTCACGCAAAGGCGGAACACGCAATTGGAACTGACTCAAGCGGTGAAACAGATCCTTGCGAAAACGTCCTTCCTTCACGGCCAGATCGAGATCCTGGTTGGTAGCGGCTACCACACGCACATCGACTGTGATTTTTTGATGTCCGCCTAGGCGGTAGTATGGCGCTCCGTCCAGCACACGCAGCAGTTTCACCTGGACTTGCGGCTGCAATTCACCGATTTCATCCAGAAAGATGGTGCTCTGATCAGCCAGTTCGAACAATCCTGGTTTCGAGCAGTCCGCTCCGCTGAACGCACCTTTCTCATATCCGAACAATTCACTCTCAACCAGTTGCTCCGGCAGAGCAGCGCAGTTGATGTCCACCAGCGTTTTCTTGTGACGGTAAGACGACTTGTGGATCGTGCGGGCGACTAACTCCTTACCCGTCCCGGTCTCTCCGACGACCAACACCGTTTCGGTATGTCCCGCTACCCGATCGACCATGCCCATGAACTTGTGCATCATCGGACTAGCAATCAGAAATTCGGTTCCGTCAATCACCCGGCGGGCCAGCGGAAACGCTCCCGCGGCTGCGTTCTTGAGGATTCCGCCTTTCACCTCCAACTTTCTGTCGCTGATGTCGGCCGCAATCCCAACCATGGCGATCGGAACCAAATCGGCGTCACGCAGCAGTGTCAGACACAGATGAACGCGGAACTCCCCGCCTTGCTGGCCCCTGACACGCAGTTCTTGCTCGTGTTTTCCCTTTTCCCGGACAGCAGGAATCACCAGCTTCGACACGATCGACTGATTGTCAGCGCAAAACAGATCTGCCAGATTTTTCCCGACGAGTTCTCCGGCCGCATAGCCGTATCTTCGAAGAGCAAGGTTGCAGCTCGTAATCATGCCTGCAAGATCGATGGTCAGTACGACGTCTTCTAACGCGTCCGGAATGTCAGGAGTAAGAATGTCCGTAGAAACGGAACGACCAGAGTTGCTGGGACCGTTGCTAGCGACCTTATGGGCTTTGTTCATGGATGGCGCCGGGTAGACGGTACGCTCCCTGATCCCCCGTTCGACCGCGCGGGTTTCTCAATCGGCGAACGATAAAGCTGGCTCGCCTCGACACAATTGGGCTGTCTGATCGATGCTGCCACATGCCGCAACCTCGTGAACCCACACACTACCAGCGGATCAAACCAAAGTAATGAACGGCTCGCCCGTGCCAATCCGTCCCACGAAGCCAACTTGACCCAGTACTGCTTCTTCGCAGCACATTTTCGCTACCTTGGTTTCAACTACTTGGCTGCCAGGTACTTTGGTGGAAGGGTTGCACATACCGGCAGTGAAGTATGACCCCACATCACAGAGTGTCTATTTTGTGACCGATCCTCTCGCGGTTTGGAATGGTTCTGCGGACTAAAGCGGCTTCACCGGTGATGTCGCTCCCCAAGGAGTCGACCCACGCCGAACGACGATCTCAACCCGCAACTTCCAGTTTCGGAAACATTCGTTAATGACGACAAATGAGGTACCGACCGTCGCGCAGGCTCGTTTTGAAACCCGAGAGAACCTGGAGGCTCGCTTGATTACCTCGGTAAGTACCGACGGATTCCCCGGCTGCACTACCATCGAATCGGGGGAGTAATTCGCGTCCTTGCGCCGGCCGTCCGCCGAGATTCGTCGTGCGGCGATCCCGGCGTATTGGCTGGGGGAGCAACGGCGTTTGTGATTCATCAACGCAGATAAACGAAGATCGCCCGGCTGGGTGGGGCGTTTGCGCGAGACAAAGCGGAAGGCGCGGTATAGGCATTGTCTAAACGAGCCACATACTTCATCGCAACAACTGCCTCTATCGGCATGTTGTTCCTGGCCCATGCGCTCTGGTATTGGCAAAGCGCGGACCTGCTTCGCTTCCTGTGTTACCTCCTCATCGCGGTACTGGCATCGGGTCTGAAAATTCAGTTGCCCGGCATCGACGGCACGATGTCGGTGAATTTCCTGTTCATCCTGCTGGGCGTTCTCGAGATGAGCATGCCGGAAACCCTTGTCATCGGCTGCACCGCCAGCTTGGCGCAATGTATGTGGTCAGCGCGCCGGAGAGCCGATCCCGCCAAGGTCCTGTTCAACGTCTTCATGATGGCGAACGCCATTGCCATCTCTTATTTTTCGTTCCATCGTATGGAGCGGGTTTTGGGTCAGAGCACGCCTCTGCTTCTGGTCTTTACGGCCCTGGTTTTCTTTCTCGCAAATACCCTGCCGGTTACCGTCATTATCTCTCTCACCGAAGCGAAGTCCCCGCGCAAGGTCTGGTCGGAATGTTATTTCTGGTCCTTTCCTTATTATCTGGTCGGCGCGGCGATTGTGTTCTTCGTGGACTTTGTGAACAAGCACACTGGCTGGCAGACGACTCTCGTAGTCCTGCCCGTCATCTATTGGGTCTACCGTTCCTACCGGCTGTACCTTGGACGTCTCGAAGCTGAAAAGATGCACGTCGAGACGGAAAGGCGCCACGCCGAGGATGTTGCCAAACTGCACATGCGGACGATTGAAGCTCTCGCCCTCGCGATTGAAGCCAAGGACCACACCTCCCACAAGCACCTGCAGCGTGTGCGCGTCTACGCCATCGAGGTTGCCAAAGAGCTCGGGTTTTCTTCCGATGAGATCGAAGCCCTGCGTGCCGCTGCTCTGTTGCACGATATTGGCAAGCTTGCCATCCCCGAACACATCATCAGCAAGCCGGGCCGACTCACCCCGGAAGAGTTCGAGAAGATGAAGATTCACCCGGTCGTGGGCGCCGAAATTCTGCAACGTGTTGCCTTCCCTTATCCAGTCGCTCCCATCGTCCGTTCCCATCATGAACGCTGGGACGGAACCGGCTATCCCGACGGCCTGAGGGGCGACGCGATTCCACGAGGTGCACGGGTGTTAGCGGCAGTTGATTGCCTGGACGCACTTGCCTCGCATCGGCAATACCGCGGTGCGCTGTCCCTTGATGCGGCGATGGAGGAGGTCGCAAGCATGGCCGGCTCTTCCTTCGATCCCGACGTTGTCAAAGTTCTCAAGCGCCGTTATCGGGAACTTGAGGCTATGGCGCACTGTTCTGGAGATGCGGACGAGCCTAGCCTCTTCGTGCAGGTCCAACCCGACAGCGGCATTAAACCTACGGCGGGCTATGAGCAATCCGGTGTTTCTTCTTCCGGCAACGATAACGATTTCCTTTCCTCCATCGCTTCCGCCCGGCAGGAAGCGCAGACGATGTTTGAACTCAGCCAGGACCTGGGCAACTCGCTGAGCCTCGGCGAAACGCTTTCCGTGCTCTCCGTGCGCCTTCGTAAGTTGGTCCCATACGACTCGATGGCGGTATTTCTTCTGAAGGACAACAGCCTGGTGCCTGAACTGGTCAGTGGTGACAATTTCCGGCTGCTTTCTTCGCTCAACATCAGGGTTGGCGACGGCATCTGCGGCTGGGTCGCTGCCAACCGCAAGCCAATCGTGAACGGTGATCCGGCCTTCGAAGCCGGCTATGCGCCCGATCCCACAAGATTCATCACCCAACGGTCCGTACTCGCTGTGCCGCTCGACGGCCTCAACGGAGTTGTGGGCGTCCTGGCCATGTATCGCGCCGAGCCCGATGCCTTCGCCGCCGACCATCTCCGCATCCTGCTGGCCGTCAGTTCGAAGATCGCTCTCTCGGTTGAAAACGCACTCAAGTATCAGCAAGCGGAAAGCTCGGCCACCACCGATTACCTTACGGGATTACCCAACGCACGCTCGCTTTTCGTGCACCTGTCGCGCGAGCTCGCACGCTGCCGCCGGACCGGCACTTCGCTGGCTGTCATGGTGTGCGATCTCGACAACTTCAAACAGATCAACGATCTCTATGGCCACCTCGAAGGCGACAATCTTCTTAAGGATTTTGCTGGCCACTTAAAAGAAGCTTGCCGCGGTTATGACTATGTAGCTCGTATGGGCGGCGATGAATTTGTCGTGGTTGTTCCCGGACTCAGCCAGGAAGCCAGCAATGAGAAGGCCAGCCGTTTGAATGAGCTCGCCATCGGCGCGGGACACAAAATCGCCGGACGCAATCTGGTTTCGCTCAGCGTGGGCACCGCATTTTGCCCGGAGGATGGCTTCGACGTTGAGCGCCTTCTTGCCGAAGCCGATCGCCGCATGTACTCGATGAAGCAGATTCACCACGCGGAACCCACGGGCGAAGCGGCCTTTCCGCGCTCGCGTTCACGTGGCGCAAGTGTGAACTAGGATTCCCATGCTGCTGCGAAGAATCGCGCGTCACCTGATCTCGATCGCCGCGCTAGTTTTGCTGGGCGGCCTCATTTCCGCCACGCTCGTCCGTCTGGCGCCCGGCTTTGATACCGATGAGCGCGAACTCGACCCCAGCCTGAACGCCGAAAGCATCCGTGCCCTGCACGCCGAACGCGCGGGCGAGAGCAATGTCCTTCATTTCTACGCAGCCTATTTGCGCGGAGCGCTTCACGGTGATCTCGGCACCTCTCATTCCCTCGGGCAGCCTGTGCAAAATCTCTTACGTGAACGCTGGCCAGTCACTTTGCGTGTCGCCGGCATCGGCCTCTTGTTGGGGTGGCTCCTCGCTTCCACGCTCGCCTTCGGTGTCAGCCTCTCTCCGCGCCCGGCATTCGAGATCACGGGGACCACGCTGAGCGGCACTTTCCTTTGCATCCCGGCGGCGGTTCTGGCGCTCGCGTCTGTGATCTTCAACTCGCCCGGATACCTGGCCATCGCCCTCATCGTCTTCCCCAAGATTTATCGCTATGCACGCAACTTACTCGCCAAGTCTTACGCACTCCCTCACATCACCGCGGCGCGCGCCCGGGGAATCGGCGAACTTCGCATTCTCATCTGGCACGTGCTGCCCGTTGTCGGGCCTCAACTGATCGCCCTCGGCGGCATCACCATCAGCATCGCTCTCGGCGTCAGCATTCCCGTCGAAAGCCTCTGCGGATTACCCGGCATCGGCCAGCTCGCCTGGCAGGCTGCCCTCTCTCGTGATCTTCCTCTGCTGGTGAACCTGACCATTCTCGTTACGCTGGTAACCTTGCTCGCCAACTCCAGCGCCGATGTAATGATCCATATATTGAAGCCGAAACAAGCCTAGTGGGCACGCAAAGCCCAGGGGGAATGAACGCTGCATGAAGGCAGCCCGTCTGTTGGCGTGTGTCATCGTCGTCGCCGTGTGCGCACTCTCGCTCGGCGCGCGCTGGCTCGCGCCCGCAGGATACGCGCACCAATTTCGCGAGGCTGCTGATGCGCCTCCGTCGCACCAGCACCTTCTCGGCACCGATGAAGTTGGCCGCGATCGTTTCGCGCGCGTGCTTTACGGAACCCGCATCTCGCTTCTGCTGGCTCCGGCCGCCGCTCTGGTCTCAACTGCATTGGCAGCACTCGTCGGCGGACTTGCCGGATACCTGGGCGGGATCTGGCTCAAGCTGGCCCGCGCTTTTACCGACCTGTTTCTGTCTCTTCCCTGGCTGTTTCTGCTCATCACGGTGCGCGCGCTTTTACCGCTCAACGTGTCGCCGCTCACTTCGGTCTTGATTACGTTCCTCATTCTCGGCTTGTTAGGCTGGGCCCAATCTGCGCGCGTGCTCTCGACGAGTGCTGACGCCCTACGCAACTCCGATTTCGTTCTGCAGGCTCGCGCCTCCGGGCTTCATGGCCCACGTCTTTTCCTGATTCACGTTCTGCCCAACCTGAAGCCTGTACTCTACGCCCAGTTCTGGATTTCCATCCCCGTTTTCATCCTGAGCGAAGCCAATCTGGGAGTCCTCGGCTTAGGCGTCGCCGAACCGCTGCCTTCCTGGGGCAGCCTGCTCCGCGAACTTGAAGGCTTGATCTCATTCCGCGAAGAACCGTGGCGTCTGGTTCCGCTGCTCTTGCTGATTGTTGTCATGACGTCCTTTCAAATTCTGCTATCGAACGAGGAGGTGACCGCATGATCGGCCGCCACACGGGATTATCACGATCCAATTTGTCATTCCGAGCACCGCTGGGTTTGTCATTCCGAGCGCGGCGAGGAATCTCCTGCACCGTTGCTCTCGCCTTCGTGCTCACGCTCTCGGCCTTCGCCCAAACTGGCGGCGAATTACACTTCTGTCTGCGCTCAGAACCCAAGACCTTCGACCCGCTCCTGGTCGATGACGACTCCTCGCTCTCGATCCGCTATCTCACGGGAGGCGTCCTCGCCCGCGTCAACCGTCACACGCAGGAACTCGAACCGGAGCTTGCCGAATCGTGGAAGGTTTCCAAGGACGGCAAGCAGATCACCTTCAAGCTCCGCCACGGAGTTCACTTTTCCGATGGCACTCCGTTCGCGGCCGATGATGTCGCCTTCACCATCAACCGTCTGATGGATCCGTCTGTGCACTCTCCCGTCGGCGACGCGTTCCGCACCGGCGCTGGCACAGTGGCTGTCAAGGTCCTGGCGACAGACCAGGTTTCGATTACGTTCCCCGCCGCAGTCGTCGGGCTTGAGCGCCAGTTTGACGAAGTGGCGATCATGTCGGCGCACTCACCGAAGAAAGAAGCCGCCGTGCTCGGTCCCTTCATGGTGGCCGAATATAAGGCTGGATCGAGCATTCGCCTCGAGCACAATCCCTATTACTGGAAGAAAGATTCACAGGGACGCCGTCTGCCCTATCTGGATGCCATTCTTATCGACATTCAGCCGAATCGCGACGTCGAAATGCTCCGCTTCAAACGCGGAGAACTCGACCTCATCAACGTGCTCGACACCGACTATTTCGACCGCCTGGGCTCGACCTCGCCGCAGCTCGTGCACGATGCCGGCCCGTCGCTCGATTCCGATTTCATGTGGTTCAACCAGGTCGCAACCGCGCCCATTCCCGAGTACAAGCGCGCCTGGTTCCGTTCCGCCAATTTCCGACGTGCCGTCTCGGAGGCAATCAACCGAGACGACCTCGCCCGTATCGTCTACAACGGTCACGCGCAGCCTGCCGTCGGCCCGGTTTCGCCCGCCAACAGGTTCTGGTTCAACAGCAAACTCAAGCCCGAGGCGCATAGTCCGCAGGCCGCCCTCGAGCGCCTCAAGGCGGATGGCTTCCATCTGCAGAACGGAATTCTGCTCGACAAGAACGGCAATCCGGTCGAGTTCTCGATCGTCACGAACGCGGGCAGCAAGCCGCGTGAACGCATGAGCGTCCTCATCCAGGAGGACCTCGGCAAGATCGGCATCAAGGTCAATCTTGTCCCGCTCGACTTTCCCTCTCTGATGGAGCGCATCCTGCAAAAGTTCAACTACGAAGCCGCCATGCTGGGATTCCGCAACGTCGATCTCGATCCCAACGGCCAGATGAACATCTGGTTGAGCTCGGCCGAGAACCACGGCTGGAACCCGCAACAGAAAGCTCCGGCCACGGCATGGGAAGCCGAGATTGACAAACTGATGCAGGCCCAGGCCTCGACCTCAGACCTGAAGAAACGCAAAGAAGCTTTCGATCGCGTGCAGGAAATCGTTTACGAGCAAGCGCCGTTCATCTATCTGATCAACCAGAACGCGCTGTCGGCGGTCTCCAGTTCCGTAGCCGGAGCAAACCCCGGAATCCTGTATCCGCAAACATTCTGGAACGCCGAGCGGCTGACGTTGACCGGAACCGCGACGGCCAAACGCTGAGCGCTGTCGAACGGTGTCTTAAGACAAATAGTGCTGGCTTGCTGACAATCAAGAGATCATGACGACCGCCGCTACTTCCGATCGCGCCCCGTTGCTCTCGGCCAACGTCACGGTGCGCTATCCCGGGAAAGCTCCGGTCCTGCACGCTTGCTCACTCGAGATCGCGGGAGGCGAAGTCGTCGGACTGGTCGGCCAGAGCGGCTCGGGCAAAAGCACGCTTGCACTGGCGATCCTGGGATTACTCGGCCGTCAACGCGCCACCGTCGAAGGCACCATCCATTTCCAGGGATCCGACTTGCTCCAAATGCGCGAGCGCGATCTCCGCAACCTGCGCGGACGCACACTCAGCCTGGTACTGCAAAGCCCGCTCGCCTCGCTCAACCCCGCGCTGAAGATTCGCACGCAACTCCAGGAAGCCTGGCGCGCCCACCGCGACCGCGCCGCAACGAAAGCCGACTGCGAGCAAGCCATCGAGCAGGCGCTGAAAAACGTCAGCCTGCCCGCCGACCCCGATTTCCTGCAAAAGCACGCCCAGCAGCTCAGCGTAGGACAAGCCCAGCGCGTGCTCATCGCGATGGCCGTCCTGCACCGACCCGCGCTCTTAATCGCCGATGAAGCAACCAGCGCGCTCGACGTCATTACGCAGTCGGAAATCCTTCAACTGTTCGCCAGCTTGAATCGCGAGACCGGCATGTCGATCCTCTACATCTCGCACGATCTTCCGTCGGTGGCCGGAATCTGCCGGCGCATCGCGATCCTCAACGAAGGCGAAATCGTAGAATGCGGCCCCACGGCGCAAATCTTCGCCGCGCCAGCTCATCCCTACACGCGGCGACTGATGGCGTCATTACCGCAGATTCCTCCGCGGCCTGAAGACGTGCTGGCGAAAGGGCAGGTCGCTCGCTGAGGGAGGGCCACAGGTCACCGATCTGGCCGTTGTGGTAAGTGTATATCTTGTCCGAATCTCTCTTGCTCACAGTTGGATGGTGATGAAAACCCACACATCGCAAGTGCGCGATGTGCGGGGCACCCTCATTGTCTTGGGCACCCGCGAACGCTAAGTCAAGGGCTTTCATTTGGGAGACCCCTGGCACGAGGGAGGCGTCAGGCTTTCGCCAGTTGCTCGGCTACTACCGGCAATCCAGCCACATGCCATGCGTCGAAGCCTCCCGTAACGTTGAGCAGGTTGCGATGGCCGGAACGTTCCAGCAGGCTGCAGGCGATCATGCTGCGATATCCGCTCTTGCAGTGAACGGCAAGCGGCCGCTTCGGATCGGGCTCTTTCTTCGTCACGATTTCGGGCAGTCCTCGCGGAAACGCATCGAGCGCTTGCCACAGGGCTACGGCAATGTGTCCGGCCTCAAATTCGCTTTGGCGGCGGACATCGAGCACGTCGATCTCGGGGACATCCGGGCCTCCGGCGCGCAATTTTTGGTTGAGCTCCTGCACCGAAATTTGCGGGGTCTGGAGCAGGGGCAATCCGGCTTTCTGCCAGGCAGCAACGCCGCCCGCGAGGTAGCCGCGCACCTCTTCAATGCCCACTCGCGCGAGACGCAGGCGAGCTTCTTCGAGCTGGGCCGCATTTTTGCCGGGATCGCTGTCGGCCACCAGAACAGGATTGGAGTGGATGCCGAGAAGCGCTCCCGCCCAGGACGCGAATTGGCCTGAGAGCGCGATGTTGATGGAGCCCGGCGCGTGCCCGGAGGCGAAATCGGCGTTGGGACGGACATCGAGCACCCACGCACTCTGCTGCAAAAGCGCCTGCACTTCCGCGGGAGAGAGCGCGCGGAGCGGCGTAAGTTCGATCAGCGTGGCTGCGCCCGAGCGGTTGATTTCCGCGTCCTCCAGAAAATAATCGGGACGAGTCGGGAGATTGGTCGTCATCTGCCGGATGAATTCTTCACGGCTCCGAATCTGCAGTGCGTAATTCGTCAGGCGCTCGGTGCCGATGGTCGAGGATTTTTCCGCGCGCATGGCGCGTCCGCAAAGCGAACCCGCGCCATGCGCCGGATAGACCAGCGTCGCATCAGGAAGCGTGAGCAGCTTCTGGTGCAGGCTGTCGTAGAGCAGTCCCGCAAGCTGCTGCGGAGTGTGCGAACGCGAAAGATCGGGCCGTCCAACATCGCCGATGAACAAGGTATCGCCGGTCAGCACGGCATAGGGTTGACCCGGTTCTGTGTGGAGGCGGGGCTTTGCCCCGCCAGGACGGGGCAAAGCCCCGTCCCCACACATACCGTCGTCGGTGACGACAAGACACACACTCTCAGGCGTGTGGCCCGGGGTTTCCAGCGCGCGCACACGAACCACGCCGATCTTCACTTCGAAGCCGTCGCGCAGAGCGACATGCGAAAAATTCGCCGAAGCCTGCGCTCCGATGTAAATCTTCGCGCCTGTGCGCACGGCCAGTTCTTTGTGCCCCGAAACGAAGTCGGCATGGAGATGCGTTTCAAAAACATGACGGATCTTCAAGCCCTGCTCTTCGGCGGCTTTCAGATAGATGTCGACGTCGCGCTGCGGATCGACGATGGCGGCTTCGCCTTCCGATCCGAACATGTAGGACGCATGTGCCAGGCAATTCAAGTAAAATTGCTCAAAATACATTTACGTCTCCGGTGGGGTACGGGCATCCAGGCGTCGTTAAGCTTATCGTTTTCACAATATCAGTCAAGCATGGGGCGTTGCTTGGGCTGGGAGACCTTTACCACAAAGAACAAGAGGAACACGGAGTACGGCCTGTCGCTTGCTGTCTGCAGCAGATTTTGCACGGGACGGAGTCAAACCGGGAAAAATGTTCTCGGGAATTTTTTGACTCGGGAGTCAGGCAAATACCTCGGATTTTCGACTCGAAGCTGGCTTGGTGACGGGATCCCGAACCTAGCTCCCAAGGCATTGACCGGCCTGTAGTTACGATGAGAACGGTACGCGTACTCCTTTTGTAACTTGGAGTTGCAGGCGATGGCAGCATAGAGTCATGGGGACAAGTCGTTTCCGATTTTCGGCCCCCCGCGTGCTTCGACTATTGGCTGGCTCCAATCCGCGCGGACTGGGGTGCAAGGCTAGAAAGCGGAAGGATTTTCGAAGCCGCAGTAAGGCAAGCATGGCGATGGCGAAGAAGAGCGAATGAAGAAGATTCACAAAGCGAGATTAGGCCAGTTCGTGCTGCTGATCGTGTTTGGATTGCTGACCGTGCTGTGCGCTGCGCAGGCGCAAACGAGCCAGTACGGGCTGGCGGCTACGGCCGTGATGGGCGCGAGCAATGCGGCGGCTTTTGCATCGGACACGGAGGCGGACGAATCGGTGCTCACGATCCGCAAGCGGGTCGATGAAGTGAACGTGCTTTTCATCGCTACCGATCGCCATGGCAAATTTGTCAGAAATCTGAACCAGAACGACTTTTCGATTGTGGACGATCACAAGCCGGTGCAGTCGATTCTTGCTTTCCGGCGCGAGACCGATTTGCCGATCGAAATGGGCTTGCTGATGGATGTGAGCGGGTCGGTGCAGAGCCGTTTCGGATTTGAGAAAGAAGCGGCCACCGGATTTCTGCAACACATCATCCGCCGGGGTTATGACCGCGCATTCGTGGTCGGCTTCAACAAGGAAAGCCACTTAACGCAGGATTTCACCGATAATGTGCCCGCGCTCTCCGCGGGCGTGCAGCGCCTGAGCAATGGCGGCGGCACGGCTCTTTACGATGCCATCTACAAAGCGTGCAAGGAAAAATTGCTGCGTGAGCATTCCGATCACCCGATCCGCAAGGCGATCATCGTAGTCAGCGACGGCGAGGACAACCAGAGCGAGTACACGCGAGCGCAGGCGATTGAAATGGCGCAGCGCGCCGAAGTGCTGATTTACGCGATTTCGACCGACGACAGCGGGCTGATTTTGCGGGGCGACAAAGTGCTGGAAGATCTGGCTTCCGCTACTGGCGGACGCGCTTTCTTTCCATACAAGATGAAGGACATTACGCGTTCGTTTGCCGCCATCGAAGATGAACTGCGAAGCCAGTACGATGTTTCCTACAAGCCCTCGGATTTCGATGCTGACGGGCGCTTCCGCTCGATCCAAATCACCGCATTGAAAAAAGACCTGCAAGTACGCGCGCGTCGCGGGTATTACGCGCCTCGGCAATAATCGGCAATAAGACGTCTCGTAGTTCCTACCTAACGGACCTTGGATTTACGGCGGAATTCGCGTGTTTCCTGCACGGAACACGCTCCTCTCCTGCAATTGCGCCCACCCCTTGCTTGTGCTACCGTCGGCTTGAATCCGTATTGAGGTGCTTTCATGGGATGGATCGTCCTTCTAGTTCTGGTCCTGCTCTGCGTTTTTCTCATCGCGATGTACAACAGCCTAGTGCAGCTGCGAGTACGCTGCGATTCTGCCTGGTCTGATATCGACGTTCAACTCAAGCGCCGTCATGACCTGATCCCTAACCTGGTAGAAACCGTAAAGGGATATGCGGCCCACGAAAAAAGCACGTTCGAGGACATCGCCAAATACCGCTCGATGGCGATGCAGGCGACCGGGCCCGCCGACAAAGCGGCGGCTGAAAATCAGCTGACGGGAGCACTCAAAAGCCTGTTTGCCGTGGCTGAAAATTATCCGCAATTGCAGGCATCGCAGGAATTCACGCAGTTGCAGAACTCACTCAGCCAGACTGAAGATGCGATTCAGAACGCGCGCCGTTACTACAACGCCGTGGTGCGCGATCTGAATACCAAGATCCAGTCTTTCCCAACCAACATTCTTGCGGGAATGTTTGGCTTCCAGCAGAAGCAGTTTTTCGAGGCCGATACGGCAGATCGCGAGCCGGTGGCTGTGAAGTTCTAGACATGTTGAACAATCGAATCTGCCACGGTAAGAAGTCAAGAGCGGTGTCTCCCCTGTGTAATTCTGTGTCCTCGGTGGTGAAGATTTGGCTCTTGCTGCTGGGCGCGCTGCTGGCAGCGAGTCCAGCCGCAGCGCAGGGGCACAGTTGGCGAGTCACTGATTTCAAGGACACCATCTCCATCGCGGCCGATGGGTCGGCACTCGTCAGCGAGAAAATTACGCTGGCCTTCGTCGGGGAGTGGCACGGTATTCACCGCACCATTCCGGTTGAATATCCCGGGCCCAACGGCACGAACTACACGCTGTTTCTCAAGATTGACAGCGTGACGGACGAGAACGGCAACAAGCTGAAATACGACTCCAGTAAGTCGGGAGCCTATCGCGACCTCAAGATTTACATTCCGGGCGCGGCCGACTCCACACGTGTGGTCAACATTGATTACACGGTTCGCAACGGTATTCGTCACTTCGACGACTATGACGAGTTCTACTGGAATGTGACGGGCAACGATTGGCCGGTGCCGATCGACCATGCCTCGGTTTTTGTGACGCTGCCGGAAAACGCCGCCGGCGGATTACGCGCACAATCCTTTACCGGAGCCTATGGATCGAAGGAAAGCGCGGCCGACACGCAAGTGAATGGCGCGGACGTTGCGGTAGAGACGACGCACCCGCTTCCCATGCGCGGCGGCCTCACCATCGACATTTATGTTCCTCAGGGGATCGTCAAAGCTCCCAGTTGGCTGACAAAACTGGGTTGGTTTCTCGGCAGTAACCCGATTCTATTTCTGCCGTTAATCACGCTGGCGGTTATGGGTGGACTTTGGTATTCGGTGGGACGTGATCCCGATCCCGGCGTGTCAGTCGCTCCGCAGTACGAACCTCCGAAAGGAATGACACCGGCGGAGGCGGGCACGCTGCTGGATGACAGCATTCATCCGCGCGACATTACGTCGACGATCGTCGATCTTGCCGTGCGCGGCTACATCAAGATCGAGGAAAAAGTTGACACGTTCCTCGTGTTTCATCACAAGGATTATCTCTTCCACCTCTTGAAAGCGAACACAGGATGGGGGCCGGAACTGGCTGCGCACGAGCGCGTGATGATGGAAAACATGTTTGTGGGCGAGACCGAGGTGCGGCTCTCCAGCCTGAAGAACCGCTTTTATACCGCGATTCCGGTGATCCGACAGGACATCATGGCGGCGCTGAAGACCAAAGGCGTTTACACGCTCGACCCCGAATCGGCCAACGGCTACAGCGTGGTTGCGGCAGTTGCAATTGGAATCGCTGTGGTGGGGGTGCAAGTTCTCGGGTGGATGAATCTGTTCTACTCGATCCCGTTGGTTATTTTGAGCGTGCTTATCTCGGCCGTCATCTGGTGGCTATTTGCGCGCCAGATGACGGCAAAGACCGTGGCGGGGGCGCGCATGCACGTTGCAGTTCTCGGATTTCAGGAGTTCATGAACCGTGTGGACAAAGATCGTATCCAGCGCATGCCGCCGGATACGTTCGAGAAATTTTTGCCTTACGCGATGGCGCTTGGGGTGGAGCATCACTGGGCGCAGGCATTCGACGGAATCGTGAAAGACCCTCCCAGTTGGTACTCCTCGCCCAACGGCTACGTCGGCTTCAGTCCGCTGTTTTTCTCGAGTTCCATGCACAGCATGGCGACGGATATGCATCAGGTGTTTGTGTCGTCGCCGCGAGCGAGTTCGGGCGGATCCGGCTTCAGCAGTGGCGGGGGCTTCGGCGGAGGCGGCTTCAGCGGCGGAGGCTTCGGCGGCGGAGGCGGTGGTGCCTTCTAATAACCCCTTGCATTGAAGCCGCCGGACTCAAGCCGCTCGTAGCTTGAACACGGCATTCACCTTGCGACCGCGAACTCCCTCTTGTGAGATCAGTCACGACCGGCGGTGTTTCGAATCACCGCAGCTTGGTCGCGAGCAGCGCACAATGAGTTCAGAAAGTCCTGGGAACAGGTTTCTTTGTCCGGAGGTGGGTGGTGGCAGAATCCAGACTCGAAATCCTGAACTTGCTGAAGCAGGAGTTGGAATTTCTGCAACGTGGGGGCTACGGGGGAAAGATGCCGTGGAGGCCCGTTTCCATGTTCCTGGATTCTCCTTCCTGCCCGAACCGTCTGGATGAGGAGCGGAAGACGCCCTGCTCGCAATGCTGGCTGTTTCAGTTCGTTCCCGAGCGCTTCCGTCAGGAACTGGAAGCGTGCCACTTTATCTCTTTGAATCGCGATTGCGAGTCTGTCCACAGCATGAGCCGCCAATACACGCCGGCCGAGGTGGAAGAGGCTCTGAAGACCTGGCTTGAGGCGGAAATCCGCCACCTCGAAGCTCAGGAGACGGCGCACTGATTCTTCATTCTAGAGGATCCGATGGTTTCCAATTGCCTGAACCCCGACTGCCGAGTTCCTTTCAGTCATACCCGCAACGGCCGCTTCTTTTCCGTGGATCACCTGCTGAGTGATTCCCATGATCGCGACTTGGCTAATGGCGACACGGCGATCCAGGTCGAACAATACTGGCTGTGCGGCCCTTGCAGCCAGGTCCTGAAAGTCGTGGTGGAGAACGGCTCCATCATTACCATACCGGTTGACGTTGAATGTGCAGCCCTAGTGGGTTGAAGCGGGCCTGAAGCAAATTCGTCCGGATCTTGGGCTGAAGCACCCGACCCAACCGCATGCCCAAAGGATATTCGTTTCGGATCTTGCCAATCTCCATTTTCCCGTATAATCCTCGGAAAGAGTAACCAGTCGGCGCGAATCGCCAGATCTGCCTCAGATCAGCCTGCTGGAGCACTACCGTCAGAAATTGCAAAGGGGTATTGAATCGGATGGGACTTCCTGCGAAAAAACTAGTCGAGCACCTTCTGGAAGAGCCCTACCAGGAGAGCGCAAAATTGCGGAGCGTCGGTGGTGCCACTGGCCCGCATCTTAGAGCGTCCCAAGCTTTTGCAGGGGATGAAATCTGGCATGATGTTTTCGTTCATCAGGAGTTGCCATGGGGCCGATTCCTGCAGTCGGTCGTACTCCATGGGGTCGCGCTGGGGCTGATCTGGGGTTTATCCGTGGCATGGCTTCGGCAGCAGAAGATCCTGGGGCCGACCCCGTTTGACCGCTCCTCCTTGATCACATATTCTCCGCAAGAATATCTGCCGCCACTCGACACGGGTGCGGCGGCGGCAGCGAAGGCGGAGACAGGCGATCCGGCGTTTGCCAAACAGCCGATTCTTTCGGTTCCGCGCGAGGCGGACAACCGTTCTCAGACAATTGTCGTCCCTCCGAACCTTAAGCTGGACCATGATGTTCCTTTGCCGAATATGGTGGCCACCGGAGCGATCGCCCCGATCGTTCCGCTTGACGCTACGCGATCCTCGAGCCGCATCGTTGCGCCCGATACACAGGTCATCGCCCCGGCACCCGATGCCGATTTTGCGCACGATCATGCAAATCGCACGGGGCTGAGGTCGGATATCATTCCACCGCCTCCAGATGTGCGGCGCGATCAAGCGCGCAACATGACTGGACCGGAAACGGCGGTGGTCGAGCCTCCGCCAGAATTCAAGACTTCCGCAAAAGGACATGTCGGACTCATTAATATTGGGCCGAGCGAGGTGGTCGCGCCGGCTCCGCAGTTGACGATGGCGGAGCAGCATACGGTGGGCGCTCGAAGCAGAGGCAGCGCTCTGGCGGGAGGCGCGCAACCCGTGGGGCCGCCACCAAGCGTGGCAGCCAGTGGAGGCGGAAGAAGTCAGGGACGGATGATCGCCTTGGGCATCAATCCTGTTGCTCCGACTGGACCGGTCGCGGTGCCGTCCGGAAATCGCCGCGGGACATTTTCGGCAAACCCTAAGGGAAAGCCCGGCGCGTCGGGTACACCCGATTTTGCGGGATCGAAATCCGCCGCAAACGGATCGGGTGGTAGCGCGCAGGATGGAAGCGGTTTCAAAGGACATGGCAGCGGGTCGCTACCCGCAGGCTTGCACGTCGGAGCTGTTCTCGGCTCAACGGGTCCCATTCAGCGCAATGGCAAGTCCGCAAACGGAGACGGGACCGAAGACGGCGATGAGCGCGAGACGGCCAGTCTCTCTTCCGCGGGTGGAAGGACGGGCGCCAATGCGAACCAACGCACTGCATCCGCCATCTCCGACGACAAGATTACCGATCTTGATCGCCAGGTTTTTGGGGACCGTCGCACTTACGGCAGAACGCTCAACATGCCGAACCTGAATTCCTCCACGGGAAGCTGGGTAATGCACTTTGCCGAGTTGAGACCAGACGAGAAGAACGGTCAATTGCTCGAGCCGCTGGCGACAGAGACATCCGACCCTGGCTACCCGCTGGAATTGATCAAGAATAACGTGCATGGGATGGTCACGCTGTATGCCGTGATTCACACCGATGGCCGGGTAGGCGACATTCGCGTGCTGAACAGTCCCGACGACCGTCTGGACCCTTATGCGGCCCGAGCCCTCGCCCGCTGGAAGTTTGCGCCCGCGGAAAGAGGCGGAAAAGCGGTGGCAATTGAAGCAGTGGTTTTAATCCCGTTCCGCGTGCGCAGGACTTTCTGAAGAGGATCAGGCGGGCGAACTAAAGAGAGCGAAAGCCTTCTAGCTTTTCCTGGCCGCAGAGGCCTTCTCACCCGGTAGCGCGGCATACACGGCGGGATTCGCGCACACTTCGTAGTAAAAACGATCAGTCCATTGCAGGATTGTCAGCTCGCGGACATCCACCTGGGCGACGCGGCTCTTGCGAATCACGAGCTTGCGAAACGCGCCGTTGGCGATGGGCACAGTCCCAACAAAGAACTCGCCCTCCCGGTCCAGCCACGGGTTGTCGCGGTTGAGCCGGACGAGATCCTCGCCGTGCTGGCTGGTGGCCCACCTGGTAAGGGAGATTTCCTGCTGCAATCTGCAGAATGCCGCTTCACTCAGACAGATTCCGCCAACGTTATAGCTCAGGCGCAAGTCTTCCCCGCTGCCTTCGGCAAAGGAACCATCGGGATTGCCGCCGACATCGAACCGGTACACCTGGAACACCCCGGCGTCAGCGGCCAACTTCTTACGCACCCGCTTGTTGCAGGAGGAGAGTCGATCGCTTTCATTGATGGCATCGGAAATCATGATGCGGTGTTCGCCATCCATCAGGTAAAGAGGAGGCGAATCCTGATAAGCGATGCCGAGGCCCACTTCCATCGGGGGCAGGCCGGACCGCTGCAAAAGTTCGTTATAGTCGTGCAGCAGATTGACGATTTCCCACGCGAGCACACACGCCCGGGCCACGCCGAGCATGGCTTCAGTCTCGCGCTCGATGAGGGCCACGATAATGGCGTCCCCTTCCAGAAATACTTTGATCGCACCGTGCTTGGCCAGCAGCTTGTTGATTGGATCGTAGAAATTCAAGCTGAAATACGAGGCCGCGTTCATGTCCTTTTCCATGAGCGACCGCGTGAGGCGCGAAGAGTCACGAATGTCGGCTTTGAGGATGACGTGGCGCAGCACGCGATCCTCGGCCGGTTTCTGATCCTCCGGCGGCAGGAACTCATACAGCATGCCGTTCAGCGCGGAGAGTTCCCGGACCTTGCCTTCGGTGATCAGGTTGATGCTGTCAAGGCCGGCGCTGACGGCTTCCAGTCCGCGCATGTCGCGGTGATAGCAAAACAGGTCGCGTAGAACGCGAGCGGCAAAACGGGCGCGTTCCGATCCACGGCAGGACGCAACGCGCCCGATCGCGGCGAACAAACGGTCAGCATGCAACCGGCCTTCGGCGATCATCCTTTCGACGCGTTCGGCCTCATCGCGATCGATCAACGCATTCTTAAGTTGTTGCGGGTTCACGTAGCGCGTGTATTCAGCCAGCAGTGGAACAGCTTCGTAAGAGGCAATGACATGCTGGAGCACACCTTCGCGCTGCAGGTGTCGCGTCCACAGGTCCAGACGATCTTTTCGGTTGCGATCCTCCGACGTCGCGTCTTCGCCGTTGCCGGTCCCGACCAGCGCGGCAGCATTTTCGGGAACGTTGAGGAACTGCTCCAGATGCTCCTCGTCGACGCCTTCCCCATAGCCCAGTTCGCGCAAGAAATCGACCGCGATCTGGCGCATCAGCGGAAAGCGGTCAGGATCTTTGTCGAAGTTGCCGAACATGTAGTAGTGCTCGGCACACAGATAATCGTCACGGCCGTCTTCGGTAAGAATCAGTGGATTCAAAAGCAAGCGATAACTGTCGGCGGTGACATCGCCCAGCAGCGAGCGTCGGGTGCGGGCCAGTGTTTCCTTTTCGATTTCGCGAAGCAGGTTAAAAACCTCCTGCCCGGCGCGGCGAATGATGATCTTTTTTCGCACCTGGAAGGACGACACCAGTTCCTGGGTCTGCACCATCTTCATTTGGCGCAGGCCTTCCAACGACTTCGACTTCATGCGGCATTGTTCGAGAATTCTGGCGAACTGCGCTTGCAGTTCCGTGCGAATAAATTTCAAAACCGCGAGGCGTCCGAGCAGGTCGATCGATGGATTTCCTTCCGCTTTCGCACGCGTCAGGATTGCCTGATGAATAGAAAGCAATACCGTCTTCAGGTTGGCGGGTTCGGCCTTGCGCTGTTTTGAGGGACCTTGCGGCGATCCGATGAACTTGTTTTGCATCGACGTCGCGCTCGGAACTTCCAACTCAAACAGACTTTCGACTTCGCCAAACCGGCAAATGAATTTCGCCAGATGGGAACTCAAGTCCGCAGAGATACGCGATCCCAGGAAAACGTCGTAGCGAAGGTTGTCCACGCCCAGTTGCAGGTCCGAAAACGACAAGACAGGCTGGCAGCGCCTGAGGTCGGGACACGGTTCCGATGTACGCATCCGAAATATCGGGAGCCTGGGCATGCCATAACCTTCCGAACAAAATTATGAAATCGTGCGGCCCAAAAAAGGGGCGGAACCGACCTGTAAATCACTGAAACTACAGCAGTAAACAGCAGATTACCATGCGGACGCGAAGGCTAAAAGTTACTCTAGTTTACGCCCGTGAGAGCGAGAACTGACGGCCTGATGGTCGGCGTGAAATAATTCTCGTGTCGGTTCTACATTTGTTTTTGGGACCCGCGGTAGACCGCAGGGGGCTAGGCGCAAGCATGAAGAATACATCGCAGGAGACCGAACAGATACCGGTTTTTCGGTGGACCGAAACCTACAGCGTCAATGTCGCCGCGCTTGATCATCAGCATCAAGGTCTGTTCAATATCATCAATGAACTGAACGCCGCACTTGCGGTGGGCCAGGGAGCGGCAGCCACCGAAAGTGTATTACACAGCCTGCTTCAATACGCGGCAACCCATTTCACGACAGAAGAGGCCTTAATGGAGAAACACCACTTCTCCGGACTGGTGGCGCATCGAAATGAACATCAAGCGTTCGCGCAAAAGGTTGCGAATTACCTCAAAGACTTCAAGGACGCCAAGGTAGGCACGCCAGTTTTGCTTCTGCTTTTCCTGCAATCCTGGCTGAAGGATCACATCCTCAAGAGTGATAAAGCCTACACCCGTTTTCTCAACGAGCACGGCGTTCGATAGTTTCTCTAAAAAATCTCTCGTTTGGGTACTGACTCTATGCTCCCGCGACCGCGGGATCAGTTTTTGGACCCTCAACCAGCGCGGAAGTCGCGCACATCTTCTCCAGAATGGAACAGGGCACGCGGCGGAGTCTGCTCCGCTTCAGCGAGTTTGCGGTTCAGGTCCTCGATATCCGATTTCATCCATCCCACGCTGGAAATCTCGATCGTGCCGTCCTGGCCTATCAGAAACCATGTCGGCACGTTGGTCAGTCCATAGGCGTTCGAAACCGCGTAACCGTTTGGATCGTCGAGCAATGCCGGAAAAGTCACCCCGTATTCCTTCAGGAATGCCTTCGTATTCCCATGGTCGTCCTGCGAGACCCCGACGATCGCGACATTCTTCCGCCCGTAAGCCTTATACAGACGTTCGAAATAAGGAAACGCGTATTGGCAAACCGGGCAGGAAATCTTGAAAAAAGCTGCCAATACGGGCCCATGTTGCAGTGCTTCCCGCAATGAGAACTGGCTGCCATCGACAGAAGACAGCGAAAAATCAGGTGCTTTAGTTCCGGCCGTCAACGCAGCCATGTCTTTCGGACCTCCGAAAAGATGATTGAGCCACTTCATGCGATTTGCCCGACGAACGAAATGCCTCGCCTAGTTAGATGATACCGTCGGCCTTCAGGATTTTGCGTGTGAGGCCCGTAATTGGTAACTTCGCAACCTCTTCAATCGCAACCCATTTACCTCCGGGGATGCGCAATCGTCCTTTCACCTTCCACTCTCGGAGCACATGCACAGTGTAGGCGGTCACAGTGATGGAATGACGGAATGTGCGCCAGTGCGCTTGGCCGGCCGAGGCATGGGGAAGACCGGTCCATTGCGGCAATTCCCACATCCCGGCCATCAAGGATGCATTCTTCGGGCGTTTCACTAACCGCAGGTGTCCGTCCCGGCGATCCAATGTGCACCAGATCTCACGTTTCTTCAGGGCCAACTTTCTTTTTGCTTTTGGCAGCTCGCCCCGCGTCGCGCACCATGGACGAAGGGGGCAAGCGGGGCAACGCGGTTCGCGGGGAAGGCATACGGTTGCGCCCAGTTCCATCATGGCCTGATTGAAATCGCCGGGCCGCGTCTTCGAGAGCATATCCTGCGAGCGCGCCCAGATCTGTTGCGTCGTCAATTGCCCGCCGCCAACCCTTTGCAGCACGCGCTCCACATTGCCGTCGACCACCGCGACCGGCTGGCCAAAAGCGATACTGGCGATCGCGGCAGCAGTGTAGCGACCTACTCCGGGAAGTTCTCGCAGTGCGTCAGCATTTTTGGGGAATCGTCCCGCATGTTCTTCGACGATTTCGACTGCGCACTGATGCAGCATGCGCGCCCGCCGATAGTAACCCAGACCGCTCCACGCAGCGAGAACGTCGTCCTCGGCAGCGGTGGCCAAAGCTTCTACATTCGGGAAGCGTTCGAGAAAAATCCGGTAGTGGTCGAGCACAGCGGCTACACGCGTCTGCTGCAGCATGATTTCGGAGAGCCAGATGGCATACGGATCAGGCGTTTTGCGCCACGGCAGGTCACGGCGATTCTTGTCATACCAGGCGAACAGGGAGCGCCGGAACCGAGCAGCATCCTTGCCGGAAATAGAATTGACCGACGGCCGCGGCAAAATAGAAATAGGTTTCGATCCCGGCATTACGGCTGATTGACACTATGCGCGATGACTATCCACCCTTGTTTTTGCTGCTGCCAGACCGTCATCATGTGCTGCGGGGCGGAAGGGAGTGCCTGTGCGCCTGCGGTTCCGCTCAAGGTAATGGTGTAAGCAACGACGATGGTGCTTCCATTCATCTCAGTTTTCACATCACCCAGCGAGTAGCTTTTCAACTTCCACTGCCGGTACTGGTCGAGAGTCGCCTCGCGATCGAGTGTTCCAGCGGGCGCCTCACCCATGTAGTTCGAGGCCAGCGCCCGCTCCACTTCGACCCAATTCGCGGCCGCCACTTCCTTCCAGAAGACTCGCTCCAGGGCTTCGCCCCCGGTCGCCTCCGATAACGCGTGGGCAGGATGCTCACCATAAAAAGTGCAGGCGGATGTGAGCATCAACTGACAAGCTAACGCGAGCATCAAACAAAACAACGCTGGAACGGCAGGAGTGCTTGCACGCATGGCGAGATTGTATCGCGACCCAGTGCGATCTCTCATGGTTGAGTGCGAAGATGAGTGCAGGAACAGATTCGCCCGGATTGACCGGCGGACATGGCCCTACGATAATGAAAGCGTTCGGCGACCGCGGCACAACGTGAATATCAACCTATTCCGTAAGGATGACTATGACCGAATTCGACCGCAAGGTGGAAGAGGCTTCGACGCGTTTCAGCCGTTCCGTAACGAACATCGCGGGAACCCTGGAAAAAGAGACGGCAGAACTGGTCACGTATCTGAACAACGAGGTTGTGCCCGCCGTGCGCACGCACTCCTCCAAGGCTCTGCGCAAAGCCTCGAGCAAGCTAGCGGAGTTCGCCGAGTTTCTGGAGAAGCAGCACAAGAACTCATGAGCGGCAAGGGCTTCAGTTTCTCGCGCCCTGTACTCTTACTGGTTGTGCTATGCACGGCCCTGCTGGCCGGATGCGGCCATAAGAAGACCCAAGTCGCGGTGCCGCCACCTCCAGAGCTACCGCAGGGAAAGCCCGCGGAAAGTGCGAATCGTCCGGAGCAGCGCAGCGAGACGAATTCGATCCCCAATCCCGTCATGCCCATTTTTGAGCAAACGGGAATCGCGAGCTGGTATGGCCCTCCTTACCACAATCGGCGCGGTTCGAATGGCGAGATTTACGACATGAACGCCATGACCGCAGCGCACCTCACATTGCCTCTGAATTCCATCGTGCGTGTCACCAACGTGAAGACGGGACATTCGGCCGTGGTTCGCATCACTGATCGCGGCCCCTTTATCGAAGGGCGCATCCTCGATCTTTCTTTGGCTGCCGCCAAAGCTCTGGATGTATATCTTCCGGGCACCGCGAAAGTCCGGATCGAAGTGCTCGAAGCTCCGGCAGCGATTGACATCGGTGGAAAGTGGGCGGTGCAGATCGGCTCATTCCCCGATGCCAAAGGCGCTGCAGAATTGGCTGAACAACTGCAACGCCGTTACCAGATGGCGAAGGTGCTGAAGTTCGCAAGTCCCACTGGGGATTGGTGGGTACGCGTGCGAGTGCTGGATGATGATCGCCAGCGCGCCAAGGACCTGATCGAGGAGTCAAAAATCGGGGATGCCCCGGTGTTTCTCGTCCGGCTGGATTAGGAGTCCGGACCGTACGCTCGCGAGTATTCGGCCCGCCAACTTACTAATGTCCAACTTACTAATTGGCAGTCGCCGAAGTCGGTGCTATTGTCTTTAGTCGGACACACAGGCACTTCCTCCCCAACTTAGTCGCCTGGAAAGCTCTCCGGCAGCGGGAAGTGGTGTTATGGCTGACTGTCTTTTTTGCCGCATTATTCGTGGTGAGGTGCCTTCCAGGAAGGTTTACGAAGACGAACATACCTTCGCCTTTGAAGATCTGAACCCGCAAGGTCCCACTCACGTTCTCGTAATTCCAAAGCGACATATCGCCGGACTGAAGGAAGCAACACCGGAAGACGTCGAACTGGTAGGCCGCTGTCATCTGGCGGCTGCCCAAATTGCCCGTGAGCGCTCGATCGAGGATGGCTACCGCACGGTGCTGAACGTCGGCCCGCGGGCGGGACAATCGGTCTTTCATCTGCACGTGCATTTGATCGGCGGGCGCACGCTGCAATGGCCGCCGGGGTAGGAAAACGTGGCTAGTGGTTGGTGATTAGCGGCTAGTGTAGTGCGTCGAAAATGGTGATCGTTATGTTGCGCCTCGATTCGCGTAAGTTTTGGTGTCCGACGAAGAAGTCAAGGGCTTTAACCACAGAGGGCACAGAGGATCACAGGGAAACCGACGATAAATAAACGTCGATCTGTTTGAGGCACTACACTAGTTCTTAAGGGTTAGTGGCGAGTGACCGGTGCGCACCGTCCCGTCTTGGAAGGCTTTTTTCTCGTTCATTCGTCCTGTTCTCCCCATGCTTGGCGCCTCAAAACTTCCTTCCGCTGGCTTACAATCGGGGGTATGGCAAATCTGACGTTGGTGTATGGACTGCGCCTGCTGCCCTCCGATGAGGTCGCAGAAGTCGGCGACGCAACCATCAAACTCAAGAATGGCCGCGAAGCGCGCGTCGCAATGCACATTCTCGAGGGCGGCAAGGAAGAGATCGAAAAGCAGCTCAAGACGAGCCTGTCCGCATTTTTTGATTTCTATCCCGAAATCTAAGGACGTGCCGAATCCCGGGGGCGGGCGGCACCATCAATCCAATTAAGAGCATTTCGTTTCGCAGACGCATGAGACTGATCCCATTGGAACTCGAGAGCAGGCTTCGCGAAAACGGGCTTTGGCCTGAAAGTCGCATCGCATGGGCTGCGCTCTATGTGCTGACCCTCGATCTGCTCTTGTTCGCGGTTCAGTTGCTGACCACACGCGTCAGCCCGCGAACATCGGCCAACCTGGGAGGTTGGATCACTTTTCTTAGCCTGGTCGCGATTGTTCTTATCGCGATGGTTGGTTTCCGCTGGGTTCGTTCCAAGCTGCTTTGGAGGCTGCGCAACCGCCTCATCGTGACCTATGTTTTCATCGGCGTCATTCCGGTTTTTCTGCTGGTCGTGATCTCGCTGATTTCCGTTTATCTTTTCGCCGGACAATTCGCTCGCTTCGTCGTGACTTCCGACATAACTGCCCGCCTGCATAACATGGAGGCCTCCAACCGCGCGATCGCACATTCACTCGCCAACCAGTATGAGCGCGCCCACACATTTGACACTGGTCTCGCCCGCCCTCGACGTCCCGAGTGGTCGCGGCGTCAGGTGTGCGCGTGGTATGGCGATCGGCCTCAAGGAAATTGCTCCGGACCCGGGGATGCATCCGCATTCGATTTGCCGCGATTTGTCACAGGCGATTTTCGCGATCTGGTGCGCGATCATGGCAGGCTCTATCTGCGTGTTGCAACCGCTGCAGGAGGTGAGCCCGGATCATTACGCGTGATTACCAGTGAGCCGCTCGACAAAAGACTGGTCGATGACATCGCGGGCGACCTTGGAAAAATTACTGTCTCCCCGGATGCGCGCGCACCCGAGACTCGATTCTCGACTAGCCGTATGGACGACCAGACTTTCTCTACGGGTTCAATCCCAGGGGCTGCCAATGCGTTCGACCGGCAGGTTTCATTTTCGATCCCGCTGCAGGTCGTGGACTGGGCGACCGGAAATCTGGAAAAACGTGGCAGCGCCGTCGCGCTGGTTGAAACGCGGCCATCCGTTCTCTATGCCACGCTCTTCGCCGCGCTCGACGAATACGCGCGGGGAGTTGAGTACATACTGTTTTCCATCGCCATCGTTTTTGCGATCATCGAAGTGCTGGCGCTCATCGTCGGCACCAAGCTCACGCGCAGCATCACATCGTCGGTGGCCGAGCTTTACGAAGCGACCATCCACATCAATCGAGCGGATTTCAGCCATCGCATCACAGTAACGTCGAACGATCAAGTCGCAACGCTCGCCAACTCGTTCAATTCGATGACGGATTCAATCGAACGTCTCGTCCTGGAGCAGAAAGAAAAACAGCGGCTGGAAAACGAGCTGTCGATCGCGCAGGAAGTGCAGTCGCAGCTCTTCCCAAAGGAAATTTCCCAGCTCGAATCGCTGGAAGTGCACGGCTTTTGCCGTCCGGCCCGCACCGTGAGCGGCGATTACTACGATTTTCTGACACTGAATTCCGACCGGATGATTCTCGCCGTCGGAGACATCAGCGGAAAAGGGATTTCAGCGGCGCTGATGATGGCCACCATTCACTCGGCCGTCCGGGCTTACAGCATCGAAGGCATCCCGCTTCTTCAAGAACGGGCGGCCACGGGCACATCGCAGAGGCGCGGGACGATCTTGGCAACGGATCCAACTGGCGCTGAAGTCTCGCCCGCCAATCTGATTGGACTGTTAAACCACCAGCTTTACCAGAGCACACCGGATGCTAAATACGCGACCCTGTTTCTCGGCATCTACGATGGAGCCAGCCGGCGTCTTACTTATTGCAATGGCGGCCATCTGCAACCGATCCTGATTTCCAAGGATGGTTCGGCGCAACTTCTCACCTCTGGAGGCACTGTGGTCGGGCTTCTCGACAATATGGATTTTCCCGAAGCCACGATACAGCTCCGCAGTGGCGACCTGCTGGTTGCCTACACCGATGGTGTAACCGAACCCGAGAACGATTATGGAGAGTTCGGCGAAGAGCGGCTGATCCAGCTCGTCCGCGACAATCGCCACTTGCCGCTAACGCGCATCACGGAAATCGTCACCGCCGCGGTCGATGATTGGATCGGCGACAACGAACAGCCCGACGACGTCACCCTCGTGCTGGCGCGGGCACGCTGAGGACGATCTTCCGTTCCTATTGCTTTTAAACACAGCGCAAAGCCCCAACCATCGCACATCGCTTCGTGACTCACCGCACGGCCCACCGTGGCAATCATCACTGTCACCACATCGGTTCCGTCTTCTAATTGAAAATGGAAGATTAGCGTGCGTTCAACGCACGGGGAGCCCACATGTTGGAACAAGCGACCAAGGTGAAGTGTCCACTTTGCGAAGGTCAGGGGGAATTATCGCCCGCTGAAGTTGTCGAAAGATTCGTCAATCCCGAACAGCACAAACGGCTCGATGACCAGATCGCAGAGATTGCGGAAACAGTAAGCATTGGAACGACGGAAGCGAAAGGTAAGGTGCTCAATTTTCAGAAGGAAGTGCACAACTGGAATCCGGCGTTGGCAATCTGGCGACGCAGCCCAAAGGAATAACGGCTGCGATCACGTTTGGGCGGGTCCTGAAGCAATTTCAAGAAGATAGGAATTTCCGGCGCGATTGCCCCTCCTGAAGACTTCACGACATGGCGGGACAGATCGAGAAGGGGAAAGCTCCAGCCGATCTGCCCGCCGCTTTTCTTTTAGGACGCTGTTGTTCCCAGTGTGACTCCGGCAGCGCATTTCCAGATTACGGCGCGTCCACGCGCGCATCTATTTCCGCGCCGCCTCGATTTCATCCACCACGCTGTCCACGTGATAGACCTTTCGCAATCCTTCGAGAAGTGCGCGGCTGTCCACCGCCACGGCGCGGTTCTTCGCCGCATCGTAGCCGTAGTCACCGCCCAGAGAAAAAATGTTCCCATCAAAAATCAGGCCGATGATATTGGCATCTTTGTCGATCAGTGGACTGCCTGAGTTCCCCCCGATGATGTCGTTCGTGGTCGACAGGTTCATCGGCGTTAACGGATTCAGCGACTGTTTGGCGTTGAGCCAGCTCGACGGCAATACATACGGAGGCGCGCCCGTAGCCCGCTCAAACAGGCCGCCAATCACCGTATATGGCTGCACGAACTTGCCCTCGGCGTCCTCGAAACCCTTTACGCTTCCATAGCTCAGCCGCGCGGTAAATGTCGCGTCAGGGTCAACGCTCGTGCCATAAACCGCAAAGCGCGCTTTGGCAATCTTCTCGGCGGCCGTCCTCGTCGGCGCATCCACACGCGCCTCGTAGTTTTTGCGTACCGCCAGCAGATCTTCGTTGACCAACTCCGCGAAGCGAATCATCGGATCGTCGGAGGCCGCGATCGCACTCTGCCCCCCTTTGTACAAATCTTCTCGAACCTTCGCATCATCCAGATGTGTGCCGCTCACCAGCCGGTGCGCCAGTTGCTCAGGGGATTCTTTGCCCAGTATCTTCCGCACGAATGGATCATCGGTGCCCAAGTTGCGGCGCGCATTCGTGAAAGAGAATGCCAGATTCAATTCTTCCAGATCCTTATAGACCGGGACCGGAGCCGACAATTCCTGCTCCACATTCACCAGGGCTTGATCGGTGTATTCGGGCAGACGTTCTCCGTTGGGTTTGGCGCGCTCGGCAGCGGCACGCACCAGCGTGACCGCAGTTCCGAGCAATCCGCCGCGGAAAGCTCGCCCGCTAACTTCCGAGTAGCGTGTAAAGAGTTTTTCACGTTCCTTCTGAATTTTTGCAATGTCATCCCAGGCCGAAACGTCCCCGGCTAGCTTGGCGTCCGCGGCGGTTGCAGCCCGGAGGTGTTGCTCCTCTTTTTCCTTGCCACCAAAAAACTGCGGATCGAGCAATGCTCCCTGCCGCCCCTGATAGGCCTTAAACGAGTTCTCGACAAAGAAGAGATCCTCATGTGCTTCGCGCGCCTGCTCCGGCCCGCGTGTCATGAATTGACTCAGCTGTCCGCGATATTCCGCGAGTCTTGGCATTACTGCAGGGAAAAACATATCGCGCTCGAAAGCCAGTTGCGAGATGGTCAGTTGGCGGCTGGTTCCGCCGGGATTGCCGGCCACAAAAACCAGATCGCCATCCCTCGAACCGTTCGCGCTCCAGCGAAAATATTCTGGACTGGCGGCCGGCTTGCCGCCCTCGTACGCCCGCAGCAGGCCGATATCGAAATCGAAGCGCGGGAAATTGAAGTTATCGGGATCGCCGCCAAACTGCGCCACGTCATATTCCGGCGCGAATACGAGCCGTACGTCGGTATATCGCTTGTAACGGTAAAGATCATAGATTCCGCCGTGATACAACGAAACCACATCGCAGCGCACGCTCGGGTCGGATCCGCAACCCTGCTGCAGTTCTGCCCGCTTGGCGTTGAGCGCTTTATTGGCGGCATCGCCCGTCTTGCCGGCCGTCGCGCCTTGCACATCTTTGGTCACGTCACGGATTTCCACCAGTTGATCGAGTTCGAACGCGGGACACTGGCGTTCTTCTGCAACCGTCTTAGCGGTGAAGCCGTCATTCACAAAATTCTTCTGCGGCGTCGAAAGCTGGTCGACGCACTCGACCACACAGTGGTGATTCGTCATCACCAGCCCCTCGGGAGAAATAAATGAGGCCGAGCATCCGCCCGCGATTCGCAAGGAAGACAATCGCACGTGGTCAAGCCACTTTTGCGAAGGTGTGAAGCCATACTTCGCCGCTACCGTCTTGGACGGGAAATTGTCGAACGTCCACATGCCTTCTTCGGCCCGTGCTTGCGTAAGGGCGAGGCACATCACGATCAAACCCGCGATCGCAATCGCGCGTTTTGATTGAATAGTTTTCATTGCGTTCCTTTTAAGACCTGGAAATTCGACCCAGAATTATTCAGGCGGGTCGTCGGGAATGGTCGCACGCCACGAACGGCGCCCACTCGGCATCACTTGCCGATTGGCCTACCTGCCATGATCAACTGCAGCCACGGCCATCGTCAAGGCTCGCACGCATAACTTCACGCGCGAAATTGTCAAAATCCACAACAAAACGCGGGAAGGATGTTTTCCCTTCCCGCGCCGGTTTTCTTTCTGACTTCTTACACAAGTCCCTGATCGAGCATTGAGTTTGCCACTTTCAGGAAGCCCGCGATGTTGGCCCCGTTCACATAATTGCCGGGCGTGCCATACTTCTCGGCCGCTTCCAGGCTTTCCTTGTGAATGGAAATCATGATCTTGTGCAGACGATCATCGACTTCTTCACGAGTCCAGGAGAGACGCATGCTGTTCTGCGACATTTCGAGTCCAGACGTTGCCACCCCGCCCGCGTTCGCGGCCTTGGCCGGCCCGTAGAGCACCTTGTGCTCCAGGAACAGCTTGGTGGCTTCGAGTGTGCTCGGCATGTTGGCGCCTTCGCTCACTACCTTCACGCCATTCTTAATGAGGTTCGCCGCGTCTTTCACATTGATCTCATTCTGCGTGGCGCTCGGGAATGCACAATCGGCCTTGATGTTCCAGAGCCAGTTGTGGTCAAGCTTCGGGTCGACCTTGTTGAACACGGCCTTCTTGAATTTTTCCGTGTACTCCTTGATGCGGCCGCGGCGGTTGTTCTTCAGGTCCATGACGAACGCGAGTTTCTCGCGATCGATGCCGTCAGCGTCATAAATCGCGCCGTCGGAGTCAGACAGTGTGACCGGCTTCGCGCCCAGATCGAGCAGTTTCTCGACCGTGTATTGCGACACGTTGCCGCTGCCGGAAACAAGACAAATCTTGCCTTCCAGCTTGTCTTTCTTCGTCTTCAGCATTTCCTGCGCGAAATAGACGCAGCCGTAGCCGGTCGCTTCGGGACGAATCAGCGAGCCGCCCCAAGCCAGGCCCTTGCCTGTGAGGACGCCGCTGAATTCATTCCGCAGCCGCTTGTACTGCCCGAACATGAAGCCAATTTCGCGTCCGCCCACGCCGATATCGCCGGCCGGAACGTCCGTGTCTGGCCCGATGTGCCGGCACAGCTCGGTCATGAAGCTCTGGCAGAACCGCATCACTTCCGAATCACTCTTGCCCTTCGGATCGAAATCCGATCCGCCCTTGCCGCCGCCCATAGGCAGCGTGGTGAGCGAGTTCTTGAACACCTGTTCGAACGCCAGGAACTTCAGGATGCCCAGGTTCACGGAAGGATGAAAACGCAACCCGCCCTTGTAGGGCCCGATCGCGCTGTTCATCTCAATACGGAAACCGCGATTGACTTGCACTTTCCCCTTGTCGTCAAACCAGGGCACACGGAACATCAGAACTCTTTCGGGCTCCGTAATCCGTTCCAGAATCTTCGCTTCCTGATACTCCGGGTGGCGCTCCAACACGAGCCGCAAGGACTCGAGCACTTCCAGTACGGCCTGGTGGAATTCCGGCTCGGCTGGGTTTTTCGCTTTTACGAGGTTGAGAATCTGAGCAATATAGTCCGCCGCCGCGTGTTTCTTGGGCGGTTCCATCACAGCAGTCATAGGCTTGCCTCCAAGTTTTTAAAAACTGAACGAATTTGTCGATGATTGATCGTAGAGCGTCGAAGAAACGACATTACGTTGAAGGCCGCGAGAAATGCGGCCATACCCATTGGATGCCTGAGGGGGATGCTCTGCCGTGATTCGTGTCACCCGGATTCGTGACATTTGGGCAGGCGCGATGTGCGTTGAACACGAGAAACCCCACACAAACCTTGCCATTGGGGCACTTAGAGGTTACTTCCTGACCTTCGCTTTTACAACCGTCACCTTGGCGGTTACCCCCTGGCCCTTTTCCATGCCGCCTACCATCACGAGTTCTCCATTTGCCACCAGCAATCCGCGATGATCCATGGTCGGGTCAGGCGTGTTTTCGTCGATTATTTCCCACTTTTCCGACTTCACGTCGAACGCAAACGTCACCGGAGACGGTTCTGACGGCTGGCCGTTATAGCCGATCCCGTTGTAGTTGTAAGGATTATCGGTTCCACCTGAAAAGTAGATTTTGCCGCCCTTCTTTACCGGAGGTCCCGTCCCGGCCGCGATTCGGTAATGCGCGTTGCCCGGATGCACGGGTAACTTTTTCCACTCGATCTTGGTAATGTCGCCGGTTTTGGGATTGGGGAGCTTCCCCATCCAGCATTCGCTGGAAGCAACGTATTTCGGACCTTTGCTGTCGGGATTCTTATAAGCGCCATCCACATAAACAATGGTGTCGCCCGCAATCGCCCCCGCATGTCCGAAAACGGGCGTGCCCGGGATCGGGTCGGCCTGTATCCACAAATTCTTTTCGGTGTCGTAGATTTGCACGTTACGTACCACCTCGGTCTTCGACCATCCCCCGATCAGGAAAATGTAGCGGTCCGCGTAAACTCCGGCCACCGCGTCATCGACTGGAACCGGGATATCCTTGCCGCGGTAATAGCGATCTTCATAGGGGATGTACACGTTCACATCAGACAAAGTCGTTTCGACACCTTGGCCATCGACCACGTAGCCACCGAAGATAAATATCTGCCCTCCCAGCGCAACGGCAGTCGCCGCCAATCGCCCGGCTGTGCCCGGCACCGGACGCTTCTCCTTCCACTTGCCATTCTTCGGGTCCATCTCATAGGCGCTGGTCGTGATTGCATCCCACGTTTTCCTGGGACCGATTCCCATGAAAGAAAATATTCTCGATCCGAGGTCGTTGTATGCGATCGCCACAGCGTTGTTCGCAACCGGGGCGGGAAGAGGGCTGAGCTTATTGTCTTGCGCTGCTCGCAGGCCGCCCGCCAGAAAAAAACAGACCAAAGCCGACAGCAATTTCCTCCCGCTTGATTTCATTTGCAGAAATGATAGCAGCGAAGCTAGCGGGAGCGAGTTGGCATCGATTCTGACATCAGCGGAAGAAAAACAGCTGGGGTCCACTGGCGCCTATTTGGCGCCGGTCTGGCTGGTGGCCTGCTGCTTCACAAATTCAAATGTGCAGGGACGGCCGACAATGCCAAGCCCTTCATCCCTTGTGCCCGTGCCCTCTGTCTCTTTGAATTCAGCTTTGATGTTGTAGCTGTAGTCCTCACCCGAGTGGGCAAGTATTCCGCGGGCATATTTTCTTGAGGCGACGATGCCATTGGCAGACAGCTTGGCTTTGCCGTCGTCCGCGATTTTGCCTTCGATCAGCAGGTACCCGGGTTCTCCCGCCGTTCCCCGCTCTCCATGAAAGTTGCCGGCATTGATCACGCTGGGAAACTGCCAGGTGTAGCCGTCGGTCTTTCCTTTTGGTGGACAGGTCAGCTTGGTGAGCCAATTGCCATCGAAACGTTCGCCCGCAATTGCAGTTGCCGACAACGATATGAGTGCCCAAAACAGGACCGATTTGATCATTCTCCGCATGTCTAGTCCTCCTTGCGGCGGACTTTAGCACACGGAACCCGTTTCTGGATGTGACCAATCAAAATGCAATTTGGGATGGGATTAGAACCACGTCCGCTGCCGATACACCCGATACTCCTCCCCGAACTTTTCTTCCAGCACGCGCGCTTCCCGCCGCGCTCGCCAGATCTGCATCGGGACGATCACTAACAAAAGCCACAGCAAATAGAGTTTCCACAGCATGATCGCGACCCCGATTAAGAGGACGGCTCCCGCAACATAAATCGGATTGCGAATTCGAGAATAGATGCCCGTCGTGACCAGCGCAGTCGCCTTCGCTCGAACCGAAAATGATTTTCCGAGCGTGTAGCGCGAAGCAAAAACGCCCGCCAAGCCGATCAACACAATCCCCATCCCAATCCATCGCGCAGGTCCATTTCCTGGAATGGTCCGGAAGATGGACACCAAGGCCGACGCGCACAGAACCAAGGGCAGCCACACCCGCCATATCGTCCCACGATCCATCTCGTCTACTCCAGGAATCCCTGACGCACTGCGTGAATAAAGTCCGTGTATGCGGGGTTCATTCCGGCTGCCCGCATCTGTATCGCGATCTGCCCGCGATGATACGCCGAATGCATGAGTACGTGGATCAGCACATCCTCTACCCGGCTCGAAAAGGCTTCGCCCTTACTGTTCCGGTACTCAACTTTTTCGTCGAGTCCGCCTGGCGCGAGGCTGGTCAAGTAGCTCCGCCATGCGGCCACCATCCGACCGGCCCATTCGAAGCACTCTGCAACCGTCGAACTCGGCCAAACTGGCATGCTCTGAGGCTGCTGCCGGATGCGTTCGAGCCACAGCTTCTCCGCCGAAAGTATGTGCGCAATTCGCCCAACGCAATCGCGCACGGCCGTCTCGCCCGCCAACGTCCCGTTCGACACGGAATCACACGTCTGCATCGCGCTCAAACATGCGCGATTGGCCCAGTGATCGTAAGCAAACATGCGCAGAAAATCGTCCATATTCATGAAACCCTCCCACTAAGCCTGCTCGTTCATTGCGACGGGCTGCGCAAAAACGATACGATGAGAATATCGCCGATGACAACGGTTTCGATAACCAGAGCTCTGCAGCTGCAAAGAGCGATCAGAGCCGCAGCCGTTGCGTCTGTTCTGCTCATTTTTGTCTCGTGCCTCGGCGCCATAGCGTCCGCCCAAACACGGTCGCAGGCTCGGGCACAATTGCAGCAATTCATTGATTCCGGCCAGTTGCGTGAAGCCGTGCTCACGGGCCAGCAGGCGGTTTCAAGGTGGCCCCGCGATCCCGAGTTCCGCCATTATCTGGGCGTCGCTTACTTCAAGAGTGGAGACGCGAAACAGGCGCAGGATCAACTCATCCGGGCCCGGGATCTCGCGCCGAAGGATTCCGCAATCCATTTCGATCTCGCGCTGGTTTTTCTAAGCGAGCAGAATTACCCAAGCGCCGCTGAGGAACTCGAAGCCTCAACCAAGCTCAATCCTTCAAACGCCCTTGCTCACGTGCTACTCGGGCGCGCTTATCTGAATTCCAATCGCAGCGTTCAGGCCATCGATGAGTTCAAAACCGCATTGAAGATCGATCCCGCCCTTCCCCTGGGGCATTACCACTTGGGATTTGCTTACTCCAGTCTAGGCCGCGACGATGAAGCCATCGCCGAATATAAGGAAGAGTTGCGTCACTCGGGCGAATCGTCGGCCGTGGTCTATGAACTCGGCCGCTCGCTGCTTGAGCGCGGACAATACGCCGCCGCCATCTCTTACCTGCTCCGTGCCTCGCAACTCGACGCAAAGAATCCCGACGCCTGGTACAACCTCGGCAAAGCGCAGGTTCTTGCCGGACAATTCGCAGCCGCGGAGACTTCGTTACGCAAGGCAATCGAGTTGAATCCCAACGACGCCAGCCCCCACTATCAACTAGCCCGGGCTCTCGAAAAACTCGGCAAGAACGACGAAGCGCGAGCCGAGCGCGACCGCTTCTCCGAACTCAAGAAATCGCAACGCCCAACTGCTGGCATGGCCACCGGGCGCGACCAGTGATTGTGATCATGCGATCTTTGCGAATCATAATCATCGCCGCGCTCATGGGTTGCGTCATGATTTCCAGCGGAGCCGCACAAAAATCGCCGAGTCCCAAATCAGCCACAAAATCTCCACCTGCAAGCCAGCCCCTCTTCGTGGACGTCACCCACGCCGCCGGAATTGATTTCCACCTGAATTGCGGAAGCAAAGAAAAGCTCTATATCGTCGAAACCCAATGCGGAGGCGCCGCCGCTTTCGACTACGACAACGACGGCTGGATGGACATCCTCCTCGTTGACGGCTCGTCCATCGCGGATTACAAAGCGGGCAAGTGCCATCCCCCGAAGCTCTATCACAACAACCACGACGGTACCTTTACTGATGTCTCCGCCAAGTCTGGTCTCAACTTCTGCGGTTGGGGATACGGCGTCGCGATCGGCGACTACGATAACGACGGCTGGGAAGACGTTTACATTACGGGATTCGACCATTCCGCGCTCTACCACAACAACCACGACGGCACCTTCACGGATGTCACCGCCAAGGCGGGAGTCGCCAATGCCGGACGCTGGGGAACGAGCGCGGCCTTTGGCGATTACGACAACGACGGCCATCTCGACCTCTACATCGCCAATTATGTCGATGTCGACATGAACAACCTGCCGCCGTTCGGAGTCGGGCCGTTCTGCCAGTATCGCGGCATCCCCGTTAACTGCGGGCCGCGCGGATTGAAGGGGTCGCGCGATCGTCTCTATCACAACAATGGAGACGGCACCTTCACCGACGTCACCGAAAAACTCGGCATCGATCCCGACCGCTTCTACGGCTTGGGCGTGCTCTGGCTCGACTACGACAAAGACGGCTGCGAGGATCTCTACGTTGCCAACGACTCTTCGCCCAGTCTGCTCTACCACAACGACTGCAAGGGTGGATTCACGGAGGTGGGTGCCGAAGCCGGCGTCGCCTACAGTTCCGACGGCCGCGAACAGGCGGGCATGGGCATCGACTCCGCCGACTACGATCGCGACGGCTGGCCAGACATCGTGAAAACCAATTTCTCGGACGACACGAAAAATCTCTACCACAACGACCACAACGGCGAGTTCACGGATCTTGCCGGCCCCGCGGGCATCGGCGCGATCGGCTATCCGTTCCTCGGCTTCGGCGTGAAATTTTTCGACTTCGACAACGACGGTTGGCCCGACATCTTTATGGCCAACGGACATGTCGACGCGCAGGTGGAAGGACAGTCTTTCGGCGTGGGTTACGCGGAGCGCAGTTTTCTATTCCACAATCTCAAGAACGGAAAGTTCGAAGAGATTGGCGAGCACGCCGGCCCCGCGCTTGCGAAGAAGTACATAGCCAGAGCCGCCCTCACCGCCGACTTCTGGAATCGCGGACGCCAGGATGTCCTGATCACCAACATGGACGCGTCTCCAGTTCTGCTGCGCAATGAGGTTCCAGTGATCGGCCATTGGCTGCGCATCAAGACCATTGGTCACAAATCCAACCGCGACGGCTTCGGCGCCCAAGTCGAAATCACGGCTGCTGGCTTCAGGCAGTCCGCCGAAGTGCGAACCAATAGCAGCTTCGAAAGTGCAAGCGATCCTCGTCTGCACTTTGGCCTGGGAGCCGCGACCCGCGTCGATTCGATCGTGGTGCGCTGGCCCAGCGGGCAAGTCGACCGCATCGGTCCTCAGGCAGCCGACCAGCAACTGGTCATCGAGGAAGGCCGCGGACTGATTCCCGGAAATTAACCTGATTTCCCAGATTGGGGCCCTATCTACAGAATTTAGAACGTCAGCGCACTTTGATATTCCGTTTGTCATAGGTTATGGCGGGTTTCTCGCATTAAGTCGATGAAATATAAAGACATTAGCTTTGGCGTAACAAGTGCCACAGTACTCCAAAAGCATTAGCTGCCCAGGTTCCGGCACCTGTACTTGGCGTTTATGTCCGGCAACCGTCAGCGAATCAACAAGATACATTGCAAGATGCCTGAGTTAGGACCAGAGTTCGCAGAATTTCAGAACCGTTTTCGTGCAAGCAACAACAACTAGCGTCACAGCTTCTAGGGGGTAGGTAATGAAGAGATTGCAGTTTTGCCTCGTTGTATTTGCCGTGCTGGCATTGAGCTTCAGCGCTATGGCGCAGGTTCAATTTGGCCAGTTTGCTGGTACCGTGACCGATCCAACCGGTGCCGCTATCGCGAACGCCAAAGTCACGGTCACCAACGCCGCCACCGACTTGAACGCCTCCACGACGACCAACTCCAGCGGCAACTACTCCGTCAGAGAGCTCCCCGTCGGTACTTACAAGGTGACGGTCGAAGCCCCCGGATTCAAGACTTCATCCGACGCGGGCCTCGCCATCAACGCCGGTACGATCTCGCACGTGGACTTCAAGCTGACGATCGGCAAGACTTCCGAAGTCGTCGAAGTCACAGGCGCCATGTCTGACGTGAACACGGAAGACTCCAAGCTGGCCTCCACAGTGGGTTCCACGCAGATTAATAACCTGCCCCTGAACGGCCGCAACGTATTCGACTTGATGCAGTTGAGCGCGGGCGCCGTCAACGTAATGGGCGTCGACTTCGAGAACGGCCACAGCACGGTCGTCAACGGCCTGCGCGAGGACTTCAACGGCTTCCTCGTGAACGGCGTATCGAACAAAGATCTCAGCGGCGGTCCCATCAACACGCCGATCGAGGACTCGGTCGAAGAGTTCCAGCAGCTGACGTTGAACATGTCGGCCCAGTATGGCAACAGCGCCGGTAGCACGGTCAACCTGGTGACCAAGGCCGGTACCAACGCCTGGCACGGCAGCGGTTGGGAATACATCCGCAACAATGCCCTCGATGCGAATGAGTTCTTCCTGAATGCGAACAGCGTGAAAAATCCTCCCCTGCATTTCAATCAGTTCGGCGTTACCTTTGGCGGACCGATTATTAAGGATAAGTTATTCTTCTTCCTCGCTTTGCAGGATGACCGTTTCAAGTCGACGGCCCCACCGGTCACGGTCCTGCAGGAAACTCCTGCCTGGAACGCTGCGGTCGTAGCAGCGAATAACACCTCTGCGCTTAACTCGACGGCCGCGCTGCTGTACAGCGATTTCCCGACGCATAACGCGGGTACGCCTGTCCCCGGTTCCACTTCGGATAACTACGTGACAAATTGGAATGCAGGGAACCCATATATTATTGGTGGCAATGCGGTATTTCTGGGTCCAGCGGACTACACTGGATTCCTGTGCCAGGGGAACACGAATCCTCTCGCATTTAACAACTTCGGCGGAACGGCCTTGATGGCGCAGAAGTGGGCTTCCATCTTTGGTGTCACCGCTGCGGATCAGGCTCAAATGGCTTTGGATGGCTGTACTACCATCCCGGCTCTTCAAGCATCGTCAATCGTCGGCGGCCGTGCGGCTCTGATCCAGGAAACCAGCGTGGCCACCTTTGGCACGCAGACGCAAAGCCTGGGCAACTTGTTTAACGGCAAGGAAGGCTCGCTGCGGCTGGACTACAACTGGAACACCAACAATCGCTTCTACATCGCCTTTAACTACAACCGTTCCACCGACTCCTTTGGCGGCTGCAACGCGGCCTGCACTCGTGGCTTCAGCAACCCGTCACGCACGCTTGCGCCCCAGGGCTCTTTAAGCTTCGTGCATACCTTCAGTCCCACCATCCTGAATGAGTTCCGCGCCGGTTACGCGTTGCTAGGCACCTTACTCACTCCGAACCACGGCGGCGTGCCCGACATTGGCTTTGGTGATGGCACAGCGAATTTCGGTTCCTATAACGGCTACCCGCAAGCATTCAAAGACAACATTTACACCTACTCCGACATGGTTTCAATCGGCCACGGAAATCACAATATGAAGGCAGGTGTGGATATTCGGCGCAACATCGAAAACTCCGAATTCAACGTCGGACGTCCGTCGTATTACTTCCATGACCAGGTGTTCTTTTCCGCTGACGCACCCTACTTGCAAGTCAATGGTGTGGACCCTGGAATCTGCAAGGCGCCTTGCCCAGCCACTTCCTACAACCCGGCAGCTTCCGCCGTGCTCAGTGACAACATTCGCCACTTCCGCAACATTGAGTTCGGGGCTTACTTCCAGGATGACTGGAAGGTCACGAAGCGCCTGACTCTGAACCTCGGTCTTCGCTATGACGTCTTCCAGCGTCACCACGAGGAAGGCAATCTGGCGACCACGTTCATATTGGGACCAAGCACGGCGAACTCATTCATTCTGGGCCCGAGCAACGGCCTGCTTAACGAGCTTTACAACGCCAATGTAACGGCGGGTAGTCCTGGCTGCAACACTCCCGGAGGCATCACCGGCAACCCACTTTTGGCTCAACTCGTAGGCGACTGCGGGCCGGGCGGCTTCGCCCCATCCGCTACCTTGGGTGCTGGCGACCACAATGACTTTGGACCCCGCGTCGGTTTTGCCTGGGACGTTTTTGGTGACGGCAAAACCTCACTGCGTGGCGGCTTTGGCGTAGCGTACGAGGGCACGCTGTACAACCCGCTCTCGAACTCGCGCTGGAACCTGCCGTACTATTCGTTTAATGAGGTAATCGGCGGGGTTTCGCAGCAGGGCGCCGATATCGTTTTTGGACCCACCACCTGTACCGGCGCTCCGCCGAACGGCAACTGCGTCCAAAATCCTGCTGTGGCGCCGACCTTCACGGGTCCGGGCTCCAACCCTGGGAACCAGGGTCCCGCCTCGCAGGCGCAGAACGCAGGCAATATCGACGGCTGGGATCCGAGCAACCCGAACCTGGCATTTGACACCGGAATCGTCATGCCTAAGGGCATCCGGGATCCGTACGTTTACAACTTCTACCTCGACATACAGCGCGAAATTCTGGCCAAGACGGTAGTTGACGTTAAGTACGTCGGCACCGCCGGTCACAAGTTGTTCCGCGCTGAACAAATCAACAGCGAGCCCGGCTCCGAACTCCCGGTGGACCCTATAACGGGTGCCCGCGCTACGGTTGTCGACAACTTTGGAAGAACCTTGTATGGTCTCGGTGGCAAGTTGAACCAAAACTACGGCAACTTGCGTAACTGGGAGAACTCGGTCAACTCAAACTACAACTCGTTCCAGTTCTCACTAAAGCGCCAGATGTCCCACGGCCTGCTTTTCAACGTCGATTACACCTACAGCCACTCGATCGATGACGGATCGTCGTGGCACAACTCGGCCACTACAGCTAACGGTGCGGCCGCTGGCGAAGGTTACACCACGGATCAGACGCAGCCGGGGTTGGATCGAGGTAACTCGATCTTCGACATCCGGCATCGTTTGGTTGTCAACTACGTCTGGCAGTTGCCCGGCCAGAATTTGAAGGGCGGGGCGGGCGCGATCGCTGGCGGGTGGAACCTCAATGGCATCTGGTCATTCCAGAGTGGGGCGCACTGGGAGCCTTACACTTCTCAACAACCAAACTTGCAGGGTCCGACCGGAGCCTGCACTGTAGCGGATGTCACCAACGGAGTCTGCCAGAACCTTGGTGGTGACTTCAATCTGAACGGTGTCACAAACAGCCGCCCGAACTCTACGATCTCGAGGTTCGCTGGCGGTACTCACAACAGCTGGGCCAATGGCCTCTACAATGCAGGCTTTTCGCCGTCAACATTCTCCACCCCGTGCCTTGGCTGCGCCGGTAATCTGGGCCGAAACACATTCGTCGGCCCGGGAAACTGGGCGGCTGATATGACCCTGTCCAAGAACTTCAAGATCACCGAAAGGGTCAACATGAAGTTCGACGCTAATGGCTTCAACGTGTTCAACCGCGCCAATTTCATCCTCGCAACCGCGGGCGGCGGAGCACATAACAAATACACGAGTGGCCTCTTTGGCGAGGCTGCCGGCACTCTGAACGCTCGCAACATGCAGTTCGGAGTGAAGTTCAGCTTCTAGCTGGCGTATTGGTTCGCTTCCAAGGGCTTGTTCCTACGGTTTGGGAACAAGCCCTTTTTCCTTTCCCACGGTATCCTTTGTCGGGGCAGTGGCCATGGACAGAAACTCTCGCGTTCTATGGTGGTTCGCACTTCTGGCAACCCTCGCCGCTACGGCTCAAGTCTTTGCGCAGCAAAACCAATATGGAAATATTATTGGCAGCGTACGGATTTTGAGGGGCGACTTTCCGGACCATCCCATCATGGTCACGCTGGAGATGCGCGGGGCTCCCGTTGCGAACACCTACTGCGATGCTCGCGGCAGCTACGGCTTCTACAGCCTGATCGCGAACCAATACAACGTAACGGTCAATGACGATGCTTACGAACCCGTCAGCCAGAGGACAGACCTGAACACGGACACTTCGATTACCAACATTGTGCAAGTCACGCTGGTGCCGCGCGCCAACGCCAAGAAGGATCCTCTGACGGGGCGAGCGGAGGGCAGCAACCCTTACCTCGTCGATCCCGCCGAGTATTACCGGCAGTTCCCCAAGAAGGCCGTGAAGGAATTTGAAAAAGGAGTGGAGGCAGACCACAAGGGAAAAACCGACGAGGCGATCGAGCACTACGAAAAGGCGATCACGTATTCGCCGGAGTTTTATCCGGCTCATAACAATCTCGGTTCAGCCTACCTGGCTCGCCAGAAATTCCCGGAGGCGCAATCGGAGTTCGAAGCCGCGTTGAAAGCGAACCACAACGACACGGAAGCATATTTCAATCTTGCGAACGTCTTGCTGACGACCAAGCGCTACTCCGAGGCCGAACATCAGCTTGAGGAAGGATTACAGCGCCAGCCGGATTCTGCCTTCGGTAAATTTCTGGAAGGGCGGCTGTACTCCGTTACCAACCGCCCCGAACTGGCCGAGAAAAGTCTGCTCGCCGCCATGCAACTCGACCCGAAAATGCCGCAACCGTGCCTGCAACTGGTCAATCTCTACCTGCAGCAGAAACGCACCGCCGACGCAGTGGGCCAACTGGAAACCTACCTCAAGAACTTCCCCGATTCGCCCTATTCTCCCAAGGTGCGTGATACCCTGAAGCGTCTGCAACAGAACACCAGCGTTGCCGGTCCCCACTAGGCGCGTATCCAGCTTCCCTGGCGCCATTGCCGCTGGTGATAAACTTTCAGTACTCTATGTTCCTTCCTGGCCGTTTGCTGACCGTTCTCTTGTTGGCCGCGAGCGCAATGGCCGGGACGATCGCCGCCCCGCCAAACGTCATCCTGATCACGCTCGATACGACCCGCGCCGATCGCATGGGATTCCTGGGCTCAAAACGCGGACTCACGCCCAGTCTCGACGACTTGGCACTCCAGTCCGTGGTTTTCACTCATGCCTACTCGCAGGTACCGCTGACGACGGCCTCCCACGCAACGATTCTGACCGGGACGTATCCGCAGTTTCACCAGGTCAATGATTTTGGTGTCCCGCTGGCTGCCGATCTGCCCTATGCTCCCGACATCTTTCGCGCCAACGGATATCGCACGGCGGCTTTCGTGGGATCGCTGGTTCTGGACCCGGAGACGCGCTCAGCCCCCGGTTTCGATCGCGGCTTTGACCACTACGAGGCCGGGTTCCACCGCCGCCGCGTCGGAGAAGATCGCTACGATTCCGTCGAACGCCGTGGCGGCGAGGTGATCGGTCGCACGTTGGAGTGGTTAACCCTCCACCACGACGGCCCGTTCTTTATCTGGATCCATCTCTACGATCCGCACGATCCCTATGATCCGCCCGAGCCCTATAAGTCCCGCTATGCGTCCGCTCCCTACGACGGCGAGATCGCCTACGTCGACGCTGCGGTCGGCAAATTCATAAGCTGGCTGCGGTTGCGCGGTCTGTTCGACGACTCGCTCATTGCTGTCATGGCCGATCACGGCGAAGCTCTTGGGGAGCACGGCGAAACCACCCACGGCATTTTTCTCTATGACGAAACAATACGAGTGCCGCTACTTTTCAAGCTGCCGAAAGGACGCTTTTCCGGAGCCAGAATCGATACCCGCGCCCGCCTCGTCGATGTGCTTCCCACGATCCTGCAAGCGGTGAATATCCCAGTTCCGCCCGCTGTGCAGGGTGAATCGCTTCTGTCTTTGATCAAGCCCGCAGCGACCGGTCACCCGAAAACCTTGCCTAGCAAGCCTTCCGGGGCGCCTCTGGATCGTCCCGCCTACGCCGAGAGCGACTACCCGCACCGCACGTTTGGGTGGAGTTCCCTGCGTTCGTTGCGCACCGGGAAATATCTATTCATCGAAGCGCCCCGAAAAGAACTCTACGATCCGTCGACCGATCCGAAAGAGGAGCACAATCTGGCGGCCACCTCCGCAGCGGTAGCCAGCACGTTGGACAGCCAGATCGAAGCGCTCCGCCAGAAGACAACGTCGGTGAAAGAGGCTCCGAAAGTCGCCTCTGATCCCGGACTCCAGGAGAGACTGAACGCTCTGGGATATGTTGCTACCGACAGCAGTTCTTCCAGCATGCCCGGCATCAAGGACACGGGCGCGGATCCCAAAGATAAAATCGAGATCGTGAACCTGCTGCACCGCGCCGAAATGGCCAACGAGAATACGCAGTTCGCGGAAGCAGTTCCTCTGCTCGAAAGAGTTATTACACTCGAGCCGAACCTCCCGATCACTTATGTGCAGCTCGGTGCGGCTCTGACTTCCCTGAAAGATTACGAAAAAGCGGTGCCCGTTTTGCGGAAAGCTGTAGAAATGCGCCCCGATCTGCCTATGCCTCGCTATGAGCTCGGATCCGCGTTTTTTGAGACCGGAGACTTCCCCGGCGCGATCGCACAGCTCGAAGTTGCTACGTCTCTCTCGGCGGAGTGGCCAGAGGCCTTGTACCTGCTCGCAACCGCGTATGCGCGCGCCGATCGCCTGCCCGATGCCATCCGCGAATACCAGAAACTGATCGAAATCCGCCCGAACCACTACGCGGCGCACTTGCTGCTCGGCCGCGCTCTCACTCTGACGGGAAGTCCGCAGGATGCTCTGGCGCATCTAGGCAAAGCCGCGGAACTTCAGCCTGCTTCTCCTGAGCCCCACAGATTCCTGGCCGACGCCTACACTCAACTGGGCCGCCAAGCCGATGCGGATCGTGAGCGCTCGGAGGCCCAACGCCTGCGCGCGGCCAAGAAACAATAGTCCGGGAGAATGTAAGCCGAGAAATCCTCGGTGCATCCGTGGTTCGATGGTTTCTTTCGCAGCGAAAGAGACTTGCGAGAACTGGAAATTCATTCCGCCGGCACGTACTTACAAAACTGCGGATCCAGCTTGCAAGCCGTCACGTACTCCTCCCGAGCGGCCTTGTCCTGATGCAAAAGCTGCCGGGCGAATGCCAGGTTGAGGTGCGCTTCCGCCAGCCTAGGATCAAGCTTGATCGCCTGCTCAAACTCCTGCAGGGCCTTCCCCGTCCGACTGGTGTGGTTGTAGCAGATTCCCAGAAAGTTGTGCATGCGAGCGTCATCCAGTCCCAGGTCAATTGCTTTTTCCAGATGCGGCGCCGCCGCGCGATAGTTCTTTTGCCCGAAAAACAGCATTCCGATTTCCCGCTGTCCCGCGGAAAAATTGGGCTGAATCGCAATCGTCTTTTCATACGCTGACTGCGCACCCGCCGGATCGCTTCCTCCGGCGACCAGTCCCTTCTGATACCACGCCATGTAGTTCCGCGGATTGCTCTGCAACGCCTTATCCAGCCAACCCTTCGCTTCTTCGCCACGTCCGAGCTTCGCCAATGCCCGCGCCAGCCCGGTCATCGCGTTATCGAAATTCGGATTCAGTTCCAGGCAGCGTTCCAGTTCCGCCGCGGCCTTCTCCCAATTCTCGCGCCGCAAATCCGACTCCCCCAACAGGAACGGAATGATATAAATCTGTGCGTCCTGTTCCTGCACGCGCAGCAACATCGCCTCCGCCTGGTCGTCGTGCTTGCTCTGAAACGCATCCTCCGCCTTCAAAATCAGGTTGAATTCCCACAGCTTATCTTTCGGATCGGCTAAGCCCTTCTTCAACGCCTCCGAAGAAACCGCCGCGCGAAATCCAAAATATCCGAGCGCACGCAATTTAGCTTGCGCTTCCGGGCTCAGGTTCCCCGCCGGTTCCTCTTTGCCGCGAAATGGATCGTGTGCCAATATCACCTGCAACTTCTCCTGCAGTACAGCGACCGTAGCCGGCTGCTCGCTCGCGATGTTGTGTATTTCCGACGGATCGCTCACCAGGTCATATAACTCAGGTTTGGGTGCGTCGATAAAATGAAACCGTTCGCTCTCCAGCGCATGCAGTGGACTCCACCCGAACGAACTGAATGGATAGAACGTCTCGCTATAGGCCGGGTCTTTCCCGGCCTGCTTCGATCCCGGTTTTCCTCCCGGCAAAGGTGGTGATTGAAATTGTCCATCGATCGCATCCCTCACGCCCGCCAATTGCAGCAATGTGGGCGCGACCGCTGTTGTCTCCACGGGATGACTCTCTCGCCCAGCCGTAATCCCGCTCCCAACAGGCGGTTTCACGATCAGCGGCACATGCACGGTCGCGTTGTAGATGAAAAATCCGTGCTCGTCTTCTCCATGTTCCCCTAATGACTCGCCGTGATCGCTGAGCATGACAATCAGCGACGAGTCGTAAAGATGATTCTGTTTCAGCCACGTCATCAGCGCGCCGAGCTCGTGGTCTGCGTAGGCAATCTCGCCGTCGTAGAGGTGACTGCTGTACTCGGTGCGAAACGGCTCCGGCGGATCGTACGGGTTATGCGGGTCATAAAGGTGCAGCCATAGAAAAAACGGACGCCGCGGTGTCTTCTTTAACCAAGTGATCGCGTGCGCCACGCTTTCCCCGGCACGGCGATCCACCAGCCCTGTATCTTTCTGTTCGAACGTCTTCGCCGAAAACGCGTCGTCGTAGAAGTCGAAGCCGCGCGCCAATCCCCAACTGCGGTCGAGCACGAACGCGCTCACGACCGCGCCGGTCGCGTATCCGGCTTTCTGAAAGGCCTGCGCCACGGAGCGAAACTGCAGCCCGAGAGGTTGCCCCGTGAAGTCCTGAACTCCGTTTTGAAAAGGATACGTTCCGGTCAAAATCACAGCGTGCGAAGGCCATGTGAGAGGAACTTGCGAGATCGCGCGTTCATACACCACACCATCTTTCGCCAGCGCATCGAGCGTCGGCGTCTTGACGTTTTGCGCGCCATAGCACCCAACGTGGTCCGCGCGCAACGTATCGATCGTGATCAATATAACGCTGGGATTACTTTGCTTCGCCGCCGTTGCGTGCGACATTCCCGGCTTAGGCAAGCCCTGCGGCGTCCTTGCATTCTGCCCACGAGCCGCGGCGCCGGCGGCGATGACCAATAATGCGATGCAAGCGATTCTGGGTGGGCGCACCATCGTTTATTGTGGCGCCGCTTGCTGTTCTTGCGCCGCCAGTCGCCTTTCCTGGGCCGCTTCGCCGGTCATTCCCTTTGCTTCGAGCGCCTTCGCCAGCGACTCATGCATCTGCGATTCATGGGGCGCAAGTTCCACCGCACGCCGTAACTCTGTAATCGCGTCGTCGATCTTCGCTTGATAGAGCAGCGTCTCTCCCAGCGCCCGGTGTCCGCGCGCGAACTCCGGGTACACCGTCACTGACCCCCGAAACGCTTCGGCTGCCTGCTCCAAATCGCGCTTCTGTAGAAACGCCACTCCCAGATTGAATGCTGCCTCGAAATTGGTTCCATCGAGTTGTATCGCACGTTGCAAGGTTGCGATCGCTGCGTCGATCTGTCCGGCGTGCGCCTGCGCCATACCAAGATTGAAAAAAGCGAACGCATAATCGGGGCTCAACTCAACCGTCCGCTGCAACTCCGTCACCGCCTCCGGATACATCTTCAGGTGGTAATAGTCCAGCCCTTCCATGTAATGCGCCGAAACCGAGTTCGGTTCAACCTTGATCATGCTCTTCAGCTTTTCGATCGACTCCTCATACCGCCCGTGCTGGCTCGCCGCCATCGCATCGGAAAACAATTCATAGGTTTCGATGCGATCTTTCGGATCCGGCAAATTCCGGCTGCTGATCGTCGGATCGCCTCCGCCCGAAAAGGCGGCATACCCCAAAGACTTCAAGCGATCCATCAGCGCCGGATCGAGCCCGGTCTTCTCCGCCAGTTCCTTGCCCGCGCTGTAATCGCGAATCATTGCGGCTAGCTTGGCCTGCATCTCTTCCGCGACCGCCTTCTTCTCGGCAAGCAGATTGTGGACCTCTCCCGGATCTTTCGCCAGATCGTACAGTTCTGGCCTTGGCGCGTCGATGAAGTGATACTTGGCACTCTCCGCCCCGCGCAGTTCGCTCCAGTTGAAGTGAATTCGTGGCAGATACGTTTCCCCGTACACGTCACGCTCCCGCTCAGCCGTATCGCTCTCGCCCCCGCGAACGCGCGCCAGCAGGCTCTTTCCCTGCACCTGGGTTGGAACGGCAATTCCCACTGCACCCAGAACCGTCGGCATCAGGTCGACCAGTGAAACGGTATCGGACACCGTTCGTCCTCCCGTGCTATCCGGAACGCGGATGATCAGCGGCACGTGCATGGTGGAGTTGTAAATGAAGAATCCGTGTGTCCTCTCGCCGTGCTCACCCAGGCTTTCGCCATGATCGCCCGCCAAGACGATCACGGTGTTCTGGTAAATTCCCTTCTCTTTCAAATAGCGCACCAGGCGGCCAACCTGCTCGTCGGCAAATGCAATTTCTCCATCGTAAGGCTGGGCTGCATATTCATGCTTGTACGGCTCGGGCGGGTTATAGGGATAATGCGGATCGTAGAGATGCATCCACAAAAAGAATTTCTTCTGCCAGTTCTTTTCCACCCAGTCCAACGCAACATCCGCCACCACGTTGCCGGGGCGTTCCATCTCATCCAGATTCGCTTCGTTCAGCCGGCTGAAATCAAAGTGGTCATAATAAAAATCGAATCCCTGATTCAGTCCGAAGCGCGAGTCCAGCACGGCCGCCGCGATCACCGCCCCGGTCGCGTATCCCGATTGCTTCAGAACTGAGGCCATGGTCGGTTGCGTCGAACTCAACTTGTTCGCACTGAAGTCATGCATCCCGCTCAACATCGGATACGTGCCGGTGAGCATCGTCGTGTGCGACGGCAACGTCACCGGGACCACGGCAAATGCCCGCTCAAAGCGCGCCCCATCCGCCGCCAGCCCATCAATATTCGGAGTCTTGATTTTTGTGTACCCGTAGCAGCCCACATGGTCTGCGCGCAGCGTATCAATCGTGATCAGCACCACATTCGGAGCCGGCTTGGCGGGTGTTTGCGCGGCCGCCTGAAGCGCGGTGAGAGCTGTCAGGGTGAGAATGAGTCGACGAAAAGGGGGCGCCATCGGTGAGTTCAGTTTATCGTATGGAAGCGGCCTATATCGCGCATCTTGCAATGCTACTTTCTTTTGAACGTGTCGCTGGGCACGGACCGAAATGCGGACTTATCGTCGGCATATTTGCGCACGAAATCTTTCAGCTCCTTTGACGACGCCGTCAACACTATTTCAGGACGATCGGGCACGGTCTGGATAATCACCGTTTTCTGTTCGATGGACTTCTTCAACCAGTCATAGTCGATCGGCGTGAGAGCAAGTGAGTTTCTTTCAATCTTCACCAAGAAAAACTGCCGGAGCGGGAGGCACATGACGCAAACTTCCTCCTGCTGTGGCGCAAGATCCAAAAAGACATGGCTGTCGAGCTTAACCAGGTGCCCTTCGTATTTGAGAATCTTTTCGTCGCGCTTGCACTGTGGGGAGGGCGTCATCGTCAAGTCATAGGCCCCTTCCTCGGCTTCGATCTTCAAAGTCCCCGGGCAGTCTTCGTCGTCGAATCCCCAAGTCCCGACAAGGTTCTGGTCAAAAATAAGGTCGGGGTCGGGCTTGGAAACAAATTTGTCTTCGTATAAAGGATTCACTGAAGTCACCCAGCACCCGGACAGAGCAACCAGTCCCGCTAGTACAAGGAGAGTCTTCGCAATTCGTAAGGCGAAGCAAGATGGGACAAGGGCAGAGCGGCGCATAAAATCCTCCTGCAACGGACGCGCAAGCGACGCGAGGCTAGCAAAGAACGTCACCAGATGATACGCCTCGCCGAGCAGCCATCGCAGTGATCGCTATCCTCAGCCCTAACCAACCGCTGGAAGAAATTGTGCTAGGCTTGACGCGATGAAACGACTCGTAATTTTTTTTCTCGCCGTCATCATTCTACCCAGCATATTTCTCCAAACCGCTCTCCACGCACAGCCTTCGCCTGCCGCCAAGCCCGATGTCTTCCTCATCACCATCGATACCCTGCGCGCTGACCATGTGGGCTGCTACGGATATAAGCAGGTCGAGACACCCACGATCGATTCAATCGCCGCTGACGGCATCCGTTTCACCGAGGCCTTCACCCATAGCCCGATCACGAACACGTCCCACACCAGCATCCTGACAGGCCTTCTGCCGAGCGTTCATGGCGTCACCGATTTTGGAGTTCCTCTCGCGCCGGAGCACGTTACCTGGGCCGAACTCCTCAAAAAGCAGGGATACCAGACCGCGGCCTTCATTGGCGCCGTCATTCTCGACGCCAGCACGCTCGCTCCCGGCCTTGACCGCGGCTTCGATTTTTACGACAACTTCCCCGCCAAGGCCGACACGAAAGAACGCTGGGGGCGGGTCGAGCGCCGCGCCGGAACCGTCGTCGAGCACGCCGAAACCTGGCTCGGCCAGCATCCCACCGGTCCCCGTTTCATGTGGATCCACCTCTTTGATCCGCATGATCCTTACGAGCCGCCTCCGCCGTTCTCGGAAAAATACGGGTCTCATCTTTACGATGGCGAGATCGCCTATGCCGATTCCGCGCTCAGCCACTTCATCGCAACCCTCAAGAAGTCCGGCGCTTATCAGAACGCCATCATTATTATTTCCGGCGATCACGGCGAGGGGCTCGGCGAGCACGGAGAAGATACTCACGGACTTTTCTTATACGACTCCACACTCCACATTCCACTCATTCTTAAGACGGCGGGCGGAGCGCATCACGGATTGGTCGTAGACTCCCTAGTTCGCACCACGGACATTCTTCCTACTGTTCTCTCCATGACCAACACGCCTGCGCCCGCAGAACTGAACGGCGATTCCCTGGTTCCGCTCATCAATTCCGAAACTCAACCCGCACGCTCGCTGCTCGGCGAGACTGACTATCCGCTGCGCTGGGGATGGGCTCCTCTGAAAGCCGTGCGGGAAGAGAAAGGCAAGTTCATCGAAGCCCCGCGGCCCGAATTCTACGACCTGCAGGCCGACCCTCACGAACTGAAGAATCTGTACATAGCCCAGGACGCGAACGCACAGAGCTCCGCATCGCCCGCACAATCGCAACTGCAAGCCGAACTGGCGAAATGGAAGGCCAAGCTGCCGGCCCCGACCGCGGGCTCGCAACCCGCTGCGAACCTGCCTGATCCCAAGGATAAGATTGAAGTGCAGAACCTGCTCCACAACTCGATGCTGGCATCGGACGACGGGCGCATGGCCGAGTCGCGGCAATATTTGGAAAAAGCAGTCCAGATCGATCCCGACTCTGCGACGGCTCTCCGCCAACTGGGCGAACTGGAGCTGGCGGTTCAGGACTACGCGAAAGCTGCGGCTCACCTGAAGCGCGCACTCCAATTGCGGGGCAACGACTCGACGGCGGCGTTTGAAGCGGGTCAGGCGCTGGAAAAAAGCGGTGACCTGGGTGGGGCCCGGGATGCTCTCGAGGCGGGGCTGAAACTCGCTCCGAGCCAGACGAGCGCGAGGATCAGGCTCGGCCAGGTCTACCTCCGTCTCAACGACGCACACAACGCCGAAGATCAATTCGAAGCCGCGCTCCTAGCCGACTCGGAGAACGTCGACGGACGCCTCGGCCTGGCCGAAGCGCAGATCCTAAAGTCCGACTTTGCTGCCGCGCTGCCCGACCTTGAAGCGCTTACCAAGTCGGATGCCAAGAATGCCGCCGCCTGGCGGTTGCTGGCACGCGCCTATCGAGGGTTGCACCGCGACGCGGATGCCTCACGAGCTGAGCAAAGGGCGGCCGCGCTGGAAAAGAGGTAGTCAAGGCCCCGATCTGCTTCCGCTACGATCACGGCCACGGTGAATTAACGGTCGTTTAGCAATGGCAGGACCGTGGGGCTGGTAAACTCAACCCACGGTCTTTTGTCCTGGCTCTTCTATGTCCACGAAACCCAGAACCTCTGCTACGCGCTCTGGAAGGCGCGCTACTTCTTCCACAACGTCCTCTTCAAGCCCAGCGGAGGCGCGTACGCGGAATGCTGGTCCGGATGTTGAGTTCGAGGAAAACGAGCTTCCGGGGCTGGTCTTGCGCGCCTGCTTGATCGCCCGCGACGCAGTTTTTAATGTACGCGACTCCCTCGCGAACGGATCGCGGCTAGCGGTACTCGCCATCAAAGATTGTGAGAAAGAGCTGGATCAGATCGAACGCAGGATCGATGAGGAACTGCCGGGAGCGATTACGCGGGTCGGCGAAGCCAAAGCGCGTGAACTTCTGGCATGCCTGAAGTTCATCACTGACTTGGAACGCATTGGCGATCTCGCATATAGCGCGATCATGCAACTGCAGGCGCGGCGGGGAAAATTGCCGGCGGCAGACTCGCACCAGTTGATCGAGATGGCATCGCTGCTCTGCGAAATGCTGGAGCAGGTTCATCAGGGTTTTCAGACGCGGGATCTCACGTACGCGCAAAGTGTCCTGCGCTCGGATCCGGAAGTCGACCGCTTGTGTCACGCCTTGTTCCAGAGACATCTGGCGACCCCTTGCGGGCCAACCGGTCAGCAGAATTTTGACATCCTGCTGGCGGCTCAGGCGCTGGAGCGGATCGGCGATCACGCCAAGAATCTGGCAGAGGAAGTCTACGGTTTGGCCGAAGGCCGATCGCTGCGGCACAACACGAGAAAGCTAGCCTATTCGTAAGACGGAAGAAGAAGGCGGGGCGCTTTGTTATAATCGTGGTTTGTCAGAGGGCGAAATTCGCTCCTGGAACCCACGTGGCGCTATCGTCTAGGGGTTAGGACGGAAGATTCTCAATCTTCAAACCCGGGTTCGATTCCCGGTAGCGCTACCAACAAGTCTGAAGTGCAGAGAAATCCGCCTGGATTGCTCTGAAACTCGCTGGAATTCGCCGCAATTCAGCGAGTTTTGCTTTCAAACCGAACCAGAGAAAGTGCCCCCCTTCGTGCTGCCGGCTGGTGTTTCTGCCATTTTCTCCGCAGGGCATCTGAGCAGTCCGGTTTCAAAGACTCCGTCCGGCGAATGGAATGCGATCACAAATCGATGATTTGGCGAAAGCGCCCTTGCCTTGTGTCCGCCTTCGGAATCGCCAGCGCTCACTACAAGCGCGTTTATCGGGACCTATACTGCGATCGTCCCTTAAATCACGCTCGATGAGTAATCTGACTTAAGGTTATCGATAGAGGTGTGTAGCCCGCTTTCGAATCGGCGTTCGCTCGGCTAGACCACTTGTGTCTTTGGTCATTTCTCTATGTATCTCTTAACGAGCGCCACTATGAATGAGCTTGCCACGGCGAGCCCCAATAGCCCTTCTGACGCCGCCAAAAATCTCGTGATTCCTAATGGAGCAAGATCGCCATACCCTATCGTGGTAAAGGTAATGCATGAAAAATAGAACGCTTCTGGGAAAGGGAGTCCCCAGGATACGTCACTGTGAACTTGGTAGCCTCCGTTTTGGAGAACAATGTGAGAGTTGTGCACAAATCCACACACTGTTGTTGTGTAAATCAACGCAGCACTCAGCAGTATCGCCGCACCATACATTGCGAAGAGCAATGGACTCTCAAATCCGCGGGTCAGTCTCACAAAGATTCTAGATACTTTGCTCTGTGACAGTAGTGCGGTTCGATACCCAGCTCCGACAGACTGCGCTGGTCGCCACCGATGAACGTCCTATTGCGGAGAAAGGCGAGGGTTTCGAAAATGGATTGGGACTGAAATGGAGTACCACATTCGTCCCATGGACGCGAAGCATGCGGTACTTTTGCCCATCGGACACGAATCGGAATTCAACATTAAGAAGGATCGCCTCTTCCTGAAGGTGGCAGATGGCGACAAAAAGGTGCGGCCGTTCCAGGTAGTTTCCATGGAGCCTTTGGGGTCGGGAAACAAGGCGGAGAACACGGAATATCATCCGCCGCCCGCACCGGTCGATTCGCGGCCGCCTGATGTTCGTCCGGCACAGCAGCAGCCAGCCCCAATGGGATCCAGCCAGGCTGCTGTCCCGCCGCCGCAGCCGGCACCGCCTCCGCAATAGCGGTCAGGACAACCTTGGTTTCCCGGCAGGAGCGAGGAGGCTTCTTACTCCTGCCCTGTTTTTCGCAGGAACTAAACACGGGCCTGACCCTGGTTTGAGTCAGGCCCTCGGTCCAACTACAGGACGTTCTAAGGCTTGATGGTTACGGTTGCCTCGAACGCCTGGTTTAGCGCACCTGGGAGCGAGTAATCGCCGACGATTCGCAACTTGCTGCTTTTCTTACCGGCAACTTCGTCGTTAATGCCGAAGGCCTCGGTCACGCCCGGCCCGTTAGGATCGTCGAATTCATAGAATTGCCCGGTGCTCGCCAGGTAAAGAGCCCCGTGGCTCCTCAGGTTGGCATCGAGAAACGTATAGACGATGTCCCCGTTATTGTTGATGCCGTGCGCATAGCTTGAAAGCGCGCCCGGAACGTTGATCTCCGTGTAAGTCCCGCCGCTGTAAAACCAGGAATCAATAAGCCCGGACGCCGGATTAACAGTCTCCAATACCAGCGCTCCCGAATTGTTGATGCCCAATGGATACCAGGGATTCGGCACAGGCTCATAAACCTGTTCCGGTGGTGACAACTGGGTGAAGACGCCGCTATTCACACCGAAGGTTCCGATCTGCGGATTTCCGTTCTCATCCTGGAAGAGCACCATCAGGATTTCGGGGTCATTGATGGCGACGCCCTCCGGGTTATTGCAGATACAGACCTTGCTGAGCTGGTTGAGATGTCCATCGAAAGCAAGATAGATCTGCCCATCCGGTCCCGGCTCTCTCAGCGGATCAGCACCTGCACAATCGGCGACGCCGATTTTCCCGGAGTTCACGCCCAGGAGGACCGTCTGCGCTCCGTCTGGACATGAGTACGAGGTTACCTTACTGCCTTTGAGATCCATCCCGAGTTGCGCGCCGGCGGCGTTGATGTAGTCGCCGACGATGAGGTTCTTGTTGTTAATGCCGTAAGCCTGAGTTGCCGCGGCTCCCGGAACATTTACCGGTTGAAAGCTGATGGAGACTTTTTGCTGCGCCTGCGCCATGATTGAGAGTGCACCGCACAACGCGACCACGCAAAATACTGCGCCCGCGATGACCTGAACTCCGCTCCGCTTTCCGCGCGCTGCTCTCGCCGAATGTTTCAAACTGGCTTGCTGATTTGTCGTTTCCGTTTTCATATTGATCTCCTTTGATGAAAAGTGATGAAAAGTTTTTTCACGACGACTTGAATCAGGCGCGTCGATGCAAGACCTGCGGGAAGTAAGTGGTTGGGACGCACATTTTCGTAGTCGAATGTGTCTTACTGAATGACTTCGATCTGACCAATGCGATACCACAGAGGCCCGACTCCGTCGCTGCCGTTGTGAACTTCCACCGCGTAACCGCCGACTGAAGTCAACGCGACCGAAGGGTTCATCCCGACGTCGTAGTTTGCCGATTCCTGCCAGAGCAGGGAATTTTCATACCACTCGCCGGAATCGTCCCAAAGCTCCACGATTCCACCCGCATCGGCGTTGTGAACTTCGACGAAGGCTCCGCCGTCAAAACCAATGGTGGGGTTGTTGCCGTACGAGGCGTATTCCGAACTGTTCTGCCAGGCAATGGTTGACCCGCTGACGATACCGTTGCGATACCACAGCGGACCAGCGCCGTTGCCGCCATTGTGCACTTCAAGAACAGCTAACGTGCCGGAAAATTGATACATCGCAACCGAGGGATTAAATCCATTGTCGTACTGGTTACTGTCGGACCATGCGATGGTCTTGGTTGACGGGTTGACCGTCCCCACTCGATACCATTCCGGGCCCGATTCACCGCCCGCGTTGTGAACTTCGACGGCCGTTGTGCCCGACAGGGCTATCGACGGGTTGAAGCCGTTGTCATATTTGTAGGCCTTGCCCCATTGAATCGTATCCTTCTTTGTGTTGACGATGCCCACACGGTACATCAGCGATCCTGCCCCGGCGGTCGCATTGTGCACCTCGACCACGGTCGCGCCCGAGAGCGCCACCGAAGGGTTGAATCCCTTGGCCTGGTATTGATGGCTGTTGCTGAAGGCAATCGAAGTGAACGGATAATCTAACTGTCCGACGCGATACCACAGCGGGCCGGCGCCGCCGCTTCCATTGTGAACGTCGATGACGGTTGTGCCATCGTAGGCGACTTTCGGATTGAAACCGTTATCGTAATTCACGCTATTTGACCAGTAGACAAAGGCCTGGGCGTGGACATTGAGTGACAATGCACCGAATAGCAGCGCCACAAAGCAGACCTGTGCCAGTCTTCCTGCGATGCGAGTTGTGTTTACGTTTTTCATAATCATCTCCTTGTTGAGTTGTCTACGGCGATGACTTGGCTCAGGTGCATCGCCAGAAATACCTGTGGAAAGGACTTGCGGGTTTCCGATTCTCAGCCGCGCTATCGTTTCTTCGGCGCCAGCTATTTGCCGAGCCCAGGGCAAGTTATGTCGGCTGGCGGCGCGCCGATGGGGATCGCCTCGAAAGACGTCACCGCAAAGTCGGCTTGCATGTTCGGACCTCCACCCACGTCGAACTCAAGGACCATGTAATTCACCGCACTGAAGTCCGCTCCGGAGGTGAAATCCACGAACGGGAAATCGATGGTGAACGGTGTCATGTACCCCGGAGCGACGATGTTGCATCCGGTCTGGCTATACCCGCTGCTCGAGAACACGAGGAGGTTGAAATTTATGACCTGGTTTTCGCCGTCGAAGTTGAGCCGAATCCGGTCATAGCTCGATGAAAGGTCGATGGTCATCGGTGAGCCGTACCCGTATGAGAGATAGAGCACCGGATATGTCTTGTATCCGCTGTTGAAGATCAGCGCGCTTGGAGTGGTCTTGGTCTTCGGCTTGATCTGAAATGAGTTGGGCTGGTCAAAAGGGTTGTCGCCTGCGCCGCCGCCCGCGCAGCCAGCATCCGGGCAGGAGACGTAGTCCGTCGCACGGCTGCCGCCGGCCATTTTCCCCGTCTGCGTATTGGTGTCGTGCCCGGTCTTCAGCGTCTTCTGATAAGGGCCGGTCGAAAAGTCGTCGAGGACCAGTTGCGCGCTGGCCAGCGTTGAAACGGTTAGAAACGCCGCGATTGCCAGAGTGAGATTTGCGATTCGTATGCTCTTCATAACGTCCTCCTTAAAAGGTTGAATTCTGTGAAATTTGCCGGGTCCAGTTCCCTTGAAACAGATCCCCTTGTCTGAACCGCGTCCGTTGAGCCGCCAAAACCTCTCGGCTACGAACGAACTTTTCGCATGAGTTCGCGCTACCGTCCACCACCCGGGTCTGTTTCGCGTCCATTCTTTTTCTCTTCATCCAAGTGATTGGTGCGGCGGGCTTTAGAGAGGCATCTATCCTGGGCAGCGGTGTGGTAGACTCCGTGGGCAATGGAGCGCGGAGACCCTTGCCGGAACTTCACTCAACGAAACCACCGATCTGCTTCGGCCCTTTTGAGTTCGACTCCGAACGCGGCCAGCTTCGAAAACACGGAATCCGCATAAAGCTGCAAGACCAGCCTTTTCAGATACTGCAAATCCTGCTCGAACGTTCTGGCGAGCTCGTTACGCGCGAGGAACTGCGCAACCGCATCTGGCCAGCCGACACATTTGTCGATTTCGATAAAGGTCTCTATAACGCGGTCAAGAAACTGCGCGAGGCGCTGGGCGATACTGCTGGTACCCCCCGGTACGTCGAGACAGTTCCAAAACGCGGCTACCGCTTCATCGCACCGATTCGCGACCAGGCGCCGATGACGGTGCTTGTGGAATCACGGCCAGCGGAGGAAGCACTCGCCGCGACCACGCCGGAGCGAGGCGGCTTGGCGCGCAGACTTTTGCGGTGGAAGGTCGCCGTACCGTCTGTGTGTCTGTTCCTCATTGCGATTGCAGGCGCCGGGCTGTGGATGACAAGGCCGGCGAGGGCGCCGCTGAACGAGCGAGACACGATTGTGCTCGCCGATTTCAGCAACTCAACCGGGGAAACGGTGTTTGACGATGCCCTGAAGCAAGGATTGGACGTCGATCTGCAGCAATCACGATTTCTCAACATACTTCCGGAAGACGCGATCTCGCGTGAACTTCGTTTTATGGGCCGTCCGCTCGAAACGCGACTCACGCCCGATGTGGCCCGAGAAGTCTGCCAGCGCGCCAACGGGCGGGCAGCCCTGCTGGGTTCGATCTCTCCGCTCGGCGGCCATTACGTAATCACCCTCCGGGCCGTCGAGTGCGCCGACGGCAACTCGCTCGATGTGGAGCAGGTCGAGGCCGACCGCCGCGAGAGTGTCCTCGCCAAGCTCCACGAAGCCGGAAAAAGATTGCGCAACAAGCTGGGTGAGTCATTGTCTTCGATTCAGAAGAACGACACACCGTTGGTTCAGGCGACTACTTCGTCGCTTGAAGCGCTCCAGGTTTATAGCCAAGCCGGCAAATTGGCACGCTCGCAGGGAGAGTCGGCTGCCGTCCCTTTCTTCAAACACGCGCTCGAATTGGATCCTGGCTTCGCGCTTGCTTACAGCGATCTTGGAACTATGTATTGCAATCTCGGCAAGACCGGGCTGTGCGCTTCCTATGTAAGCAAGGCCTATGAACTCCGCGACCGCACGACAGAGAAAGAACGCTTTTACATTGACTCGAATTACTACATGTTGGCCACAGGAGAGCTGGACAAGGCCGCCGGCGTGTTCAAACAGTGGAAGCAGGAATATCCACGAGATCTCGTTCCCTATGTCAATCTCGGAGCAATTGCAACGAACTTTGGGCAACTCGAGGCAGCTTTAAATAACGATCTCGAGGGCGTTCATTTAAACAGCGAGTCCCTTGTTGTGCTTCGCAATCTTTCTTACGATTACATGAACCTGAATCGGCTGGACGACGCCCGGCAGGTGCTGGAGCAGGCGCGCTCGCACAAGATGGACCAGGCTCTCCTCCCCAATTTCTATCAGCTCGCTTTCTTGCGCGCTGACGAGCGTGAAATGGCCCGCTGTCTGGGCGCGGCGGAGGAGGACACGGCGACCGAACCCACATTGCTTTCGAGCCAGGCCGACAGCGAAGCCTCCAATGGACATTTAGCGAAAGCTCGTGAATACTCGCGCAGAGCAGTCGACCTTTCGTTAACGGCTGACGCCAAAGAAGATGCAGCAGGATGGGAAGCTGCCGAAGCATTCCGGGAAGCGGAGTTTGGCAATTCCGAACGTGCGCTGCGAAGTGCGAAAGACGCACTCATGCTCTCGTCTGCAAGAAACGTGCGCATCGCGGTAGCCTTGGTCTTTGCGCGCGCCGGGGACCGCCAGCAGGCCGAACGCCTCGCCAGCGATCTTGAAAAAAGTTTCCCGCTCGATACCCTGCTGATCCGTTATTGGCTACCCACGATTCGCGCCGCCGTCCACCTGGCCGCAAAGGACCCTTCGCTCGCGCTTGTCGATCTCAGCGTCACGGCGCCCTATGAACTGGGTGGCAACGATTCAGCCCTCGCATCCGGAGCAACGATGTATCCGGTTTACCTGCGCGGGCTCGCATACCTCGATATTCGGGAATGGCAAAGGAGCGCGGCCGAATTCAACAAGATTCTTGACCACCGGGGATTAGTCTCCAACTTTCCGCTGGAAGCATTTGCGCACCTGCAACTCGCGCGAGCCCATGCAGGCGCGGGCGATTCGGTGAAAGCGAAGGCCGCGTATCAGGATTTTCTCTCGCTGTGGCAAACGGCAGATTTGGACGTTCCGGTGCGCCAACGCGCTGCAGCGGAATACGCGAAACTTAAGTAGCAGCGCCGTTTCGTCGCCGCGGTTCCCACCGTCGGCGCTTCCAACGATCCGCCAGCTGGTCACTGCGCCTCGAAAATAGCGCCGAACCCGACGTTCCCGCCGGTTTTCACCGCGCCGCACGTATAGCTGCACGTTCCCTTGCCGTGCGGCGGTAACGGCCCTGATGTCCCGGGGCAGGTTTGGTTTATCTTCGAAGTTTTCCCGAACGTCAGGCCGGCAACCGGGCTTGCCCCGTCGCCCGGCGCGCCGAGGAAGTCATACGAAATCTCTGTCTGGTAACTGCTGCTCTTGGTCAGGGTAAACACCGTGCCCAACGAAGGAGATGTTGTTCCGCCGGCAAATGTCGTGCCGCAAAGATTCTCCGCCGCATCGAGAATCACGCCCGCGATTGGGTCCGCCCCATCCGGCGTACCCGTGAATGCATGCAACGTCTGAAACGCCCCGGCTGCAGGGAACTCATACACAACTCCGCCTCCACCTGGACAGGGCGCGCCCGGGAGGCCGCCGCAGGTCGTTGTGCCATAAAGATTGTCGGCACTATCGACGCTCAACCCCGCCATCGGCTCGCCGCCATCGTTGCCTCCCGTGAACTGGTGCAGCACGGTTTCCGTTGTTTCTTTCAGGCTGAAAATCGTGCCGAACCCGAACTGTCCGCCGCTGAACGTGGTTCCATCGAAGTGGCCGTGTTTGTCGTGCGCCAGCGGCGCGTACGGAATCGCGCCATCGTTGCCGCCCGCGAACCGGTACAGAATTGTCTCGATGCCGGTAGCCACGTTAAATCCGAAAACCGTCCCGCACCCGCTCCCATTCGCGTCGGTGCAGTTGCCCGCCAAGCCACCGTGGGTGGTCGTCCCGTAGAGATAGCCATTGAGATACAGCAACGGAGCAAATGGGCGGCTGCCGTCGGACGCAGCCCCTCCGCCAAAGCGGTAGAGCACGATGTAGTTTCGCGTGGGAGGCTTCGTCACCTCATAAATGATGCCGTCACCGCCAATGCCATTGGGGTTGCACACACCATCCCCGCCGCACAACGTCGTGCCATAGAGATTTCCCTCGGCATCTTTCACCAATCCCGCAGAAGGGAAGCCTCCATCACCATCGCCCGTGGGGTTGCCGGTGAAAGTGTGCAAAACGTTTTCCGCACCGGTCGCCGCGACGAGCTCAAAGACCACACCCGCGTTGCTAGATCCGCCGCCTTGCAGAGTGGTGCCATACAGGTTTCCGGAATCGACGATCAGCGTGCCATAAGGAGTTTGCCCGGGATCGGTTCCGCCCGGACCGGTGAAACTAAGCAACAGTTGTTCGGTAATCTGGCCGCGCGCTTGCCGGGGCGCACCGCAAACGCTCAGCAAGAAACAGATAGAAACCGTGTGGAAGACGAGCCGGTGGGTGCGCAAGGAAACCTCCAAAATTGTGGGAACAGGCTTGCCGTGGGCTCCTGCTTTGCGTCGCACTATAGCACAGAATGTTAGAAGGGAACCACACGCACCACCTCGTTTTTCTGGACTTCCAGACAGGAAAGTGGACCAGACCAGTCGGGGACTACGCGCGCGCCTGGAATCCAGCGCGGGTAATCGTACAGTGAAGTTTTGCAGCTTAGCAGGCCCCGGATGACACCTTTAAGCCTCTAAAGCACCGCTGAACAATCAAATAGAGCGCACTAACTTGGCCGTTACAGGTTTGTGTCGCAGCACCAAGTTACATCGGTTCAGGCAAATTATTGCCCGCCGAAGTCGAGGAAGAAAGTGGAGTCTGGTTATCGGAGGAGATCGGCCCAGAGGCTTGAAATGTGTGGAGCGCCGAAAAGCGGGCCGAGGGAGCGGAGTACATGCAGCCGAAGTCGAGTTCACATTCCGGACGTATTGTCGGCAAACCGGAAATTATGTCGATGGTAGATGTAATATTCCCGATTTCATCACTGATGTTCATTCAGAACACACTTATGTCGGCCGAATTGATCGAGCAGGTTTTCTACGGCCTTCTGAGGACTCTTGAGTAGATCCAGCGGAGTGAAGAACTTGATGTGGCAACGTGCGCAGGTCGCCATCGACGGCGTCTTGCCCATGTGCTTCAAGATCACGAATTTGGGGTCGACCTTCATCGCCGGCGAAGTCTGGCACAAACCCAATGAGATTTCGAGTCCAATTTTATTAAACTTGCGCTTAACCTTCATGCTGACCGTATTTGCGGTCTGCGACGGTTTCGCCTTTCGACAACGAATCGTGCGATTTCGCTGATTCGTCTCCAAGTTGTGACTGCAACAATTCCAACATGAAGAGATGATTGGGATGCGGGCGATTCCACGGCATTGTGGCCAACAAGATGATGAGCACAGCGAGCAATGTCAATGGAACAGCGAGTGACACGTCTGCCTCTATTTGCGACAAATACGCCCCAGATGTTACGGGACTATTAAATTTTCCGTTGCTGACTTGGGCGCCAAGAGAATTTCGGGTTGCTGCGCTTAGGCGGCACCGAGACTGCTGAAGATAGGCAGAATAATCAACAAATCCGCACCCGCGTGAAATAAGACCGATCCCCACAAACTGCCGGTCTTCTGCATCAGCCAACCCCAGGCGATCGAGAACACGAAGGTGACGAGCAGAAAGCCCCATAAGTTCGGGGCGTAAGTGACCTGCATGTGTGCCAGGGTGAAGGCCAGGGCCGTCGAAAGGATGGCCAGCCATTTTCCGATCAGCGGCTCGTATCGCCTAAGAAACAATCCGCGGAAGAGAAGTTCCTCCATGACTGCGTTCGAGACCACGAAGAGTAGTATCCATGGGGCTAATGACATCAGCTTGGCCGAGCCGAGGGCCCTAACCGCTGGCTGCAGCAACGTCAGAACTAGGCATGCCCGATGAATTCTCGTACACGCCTGGAAGAGGAGTCGTGGTGCGTTACCGGGGCGAGGAGATTCTTGTTGGTAGTCGGACACTCCTGGTGGAGCACGGCATTATGACAGGAATGCCCCTGGATGTCAGCGCCTCACACGGAGCGTCAGAAGTCTACGTTGCTCGCGCCGGACAAGTTCTGGGGAGTATCCGAATTGCGGATATTTTGCGCCCGGAAGCCAAGAATGCGGTTGCGGCCATGCGACAGATGGGCTTGAAAACTGTTCTGTTGAGCGGAGACACACAAGCCGCAACTTCATCAGTCGGCCGAGATCTTGGAGTGGACGAAGCGGTAGGAGGACTCCTGCCGGAGCAGAAAGGAAAGTGGGTGACCGAGTTGCGCGGCAAAAGGCGGAATGTCGCGATGGTCGGCGACGGAATCAACGACGCTCCGGCCCTGGTAGAGGCCAACGTCGGCATCGCCATGGGGTCGGGAACAGATGTTGCTCGGGAGAGCGCGGATGTGATCTTAATCGGAAGCGATCTCTCAAAATTAGTCGAAACATTGCGGCTTGCTCGACGTTGCCGCGGGATCATCTTGCAGAATTTTGTGGGCACGCTGGTTGTGGACAGCATTGGAGTTGGCATGGCCGCATTTGGCTTTCTGAATCCGCTGCTCGCGGCCTTCATTCACGTTACCTCGGAACTGGCCTTTATTTTGAATTCCACCAGACTCTTGCCACGCGCTTCTGAAACCAGGCAATGAGTCCCGGATCTCCCTGCAACCTGGTCTCGATTGTGTGGTGATGAATTAAGCTATTTGAGAATTGGTCAAGTATGCCGAACACGGATACAGATTTTTCGGATGCAACTCCTCGACCGACTTGACCACTTTCCGCACCCCACCGGGCGGCGCTTATCTCATCGGCGTTTCTGGCTATCTGCGGCTCATTTCAAGTAAGACTTGACCATGTCGATGACTTCATCGGCGGCGGCTACCTGTCCCGAAGTTGGGCGTTGCTTTCCGCTAAGGACGTGACTGCGAATGTGACCCTCCAGAAGCTCGGCCATTAGGCTGTTCATCGCCCCTCGGGCCGCGCTCATGACTTGCAGAACATCGGAGCAATCGCGCTCCTCGTCCAGAGCTCGTACCAGAGCTTCAACCTGCCCCTGAATGCGCTTCGCCCGCAGAAGTAGTTTTTGTTTGTCCTTGACTGTGTGGCTCATTGTTTGATATTCACTTGAATACCGTACCCGGTACGGTAGTTGTCTTTTGTGTACGGTTTTAGTATAGATCAACACATCGGTTCGTGGGGTACCGGCTGTGCGTTCGATCTCGAAGCGAATAGCGTGTCTGTGCATCGTGCTGACTTTCTGGTCAGCAATAGCATTCGCTGCGCATCATCATTCGAGCACGACTGAGGGAGCGACCTGTCGGGTCTGTGTCACGGCCCATTCAGCATCGCCCAAGGCCCCGTCGACACTGACGCGTACCGCAATCGTTGTCGTATCTGCCATTCAAACGCAAACGGTTTCTGCTAAGCAATCCCTGACAGCCTTCGCCCTGTGCGTCCGTCCGCCTCCTAGCGCCTAGAGATCAAATTTTCAGATGCGTTGTGGTCGGTTCTTGTCCCGTGGACCGTGCCCATGATCTCTATACGGACCAATTTCTTCTGGAGGAATTCATGCTGGCTTCTTACGAGAAGTCGCTTCGTGCGGCTTTGACGGTGGCTTTCTGTTTTGCATTATGCCTTCACGCTTACGCGCAGTCGGGCGGAAGTTCGGGATCCATTAACGGCAGCGTGCTCGATCCTTCGGGCGCAGTGGTGCCAAACGCTACTGTTGAGATTCATCAAGCGGTCAGCGGCTATGACCGAACGACCAACACAGACAGTAAGGGGAATTTCAGTTTCACGAACGTTCCGTTTAATCCGTACCACATGACGGTGACAGCCACGGGATTCGCTCAATACGCGCAGGATGTCGAGACCCGGTCGGTGGTGCCGGTCAACGCCAAGATCATTCTGCATGTATCCGGCTCGTCCATCACTGTAACGGTCGAGTCTGCAGGCGATCTCATCGAGAACGATCCCACCTTCCACGCCGACATCGACAAGGAGTTGTTCGACAAACTTCCCTTGGAAAGCGCGTCTTCGGAGCTGAGCTCGCTGGTGACTCTCTCCACGCCGGGAATCGCCGCCGATTCCAATGGTCTCTTTCACGGGATCGGTGACCACGCGGAGAATTCGTTCTCCATCGACGGCCAGGCCATTACCGACCAGCAAAGCAAGGTCTTCTCGAACCAGCTTCCCGTCGAATCCATTCAGTCTATGGAAGTCATATCCGGTGCACCACCCGCGGAATACGGAGGCAAGACCAGCGTGGTGATTGTCGCGACCACACGCTCGGGCCAGGGCGTGACCACACCGCATGGCAGCGTGACCGCTTCGTACGGGGCATTCGGATCCTCCAACGTGGCGGCCGATCTCGCTTACGGCGGGAAGAACTGGGGAAACTTCATCTCCATCGGCGGTTTGAACACCGGCCGATTCCTGGATCCACCGGAATTCGCGGTAATCCACGACAAGGGGAACGAAGAGAACTTGTTCGACCGCGTGGATTATCAAATCTCATCCGCCGACTCGATTCACCTCAACTTCGGCTACAGCCGGAGTTGGTTCCAGACGCCGAATTCACTCGACGCCCAAAATGCGACGCCCTGGAGTGGACTGAACGGGGTCCTTCCGTTCGTGGAGAACTACGGCGGAATAGCTCCCAACAGCGATGTCGTCGGAGCGACGGATCAACGCTCCAAGATTGGGACCTTTAACATCGCCCCTTCGTGGACCCACGTGGTGAACACGAACTCCGTACTTACTTTGGGAGCATTCGTGCGCCGTGACAATTACAACTACTACCCAAGCAAGGATCCTTTCGCAGACCTCGGGCCCCCGAGTCTTCAGAGACAGTCTGTGGGTCAGAACCGAACGCTCACCAACACGGGGCTTCGATCCGATATCTCCTACGTCAAACGGATCAACAACATTAAGGCCGGAGCCACTTACGAACAAACGTTTCTCAGAGAGGATGACACTCTCGGCATCGTCGATCCGGCATTCAACGCACCCTGTATAACTGCGTCACCAGTGACAGCACTGAACCCTTTCCCGTTCGTTTCTGTTCCTGGTTTCACCGATCCCTCGCAATGCACCGGCGCCAACCAGCCGAACATTTCCACTAACGGGAACGCGCCCGGCACCGCTTTCTACCCTTACTTCAGTTCGTTCCTACTTCCCTACGACTTGACCCGCGGCGGAAGCGATTACACCTTCAACGGTCGCACCGACGTGAAAGAACTAGCTCTCTACGTTCGGGATGCGATCACAGTTGGAAACTGGTCTTTGAACCTTGGTATACGCGGCGATCTCTACAACGGGATCACTATCGCGCGGCAAGCAGAGCCTCGTCTTGGGGTCGCGTACAACGTCAAGAAGACCAACACGATCCTCCGCGTTTCCTACGCGCGCACGCTAGAGTCTCCCTTTAACGAAAATCTAGTACTTTCCAGCATCGGATGCAGCAATGCAGTACTGAACCCGCTTCTGAGCTGCAACCCCGCTATCGGGCTGGCTCCGAATCCGATCAGTCCCGGTTTTCGCAATGAATTCCACGCTGGACTGGAACAAGCGTTCGGGCGCTACCTGGTCTTTTCTGGCGAGTACATCACGAAGTACACGCACAACGGCTACGATTTCAGCGTACTCGGCAACACGCCGATTACTTTCCCCATTGAGTGGCACAACTCGAAAATTCCCGGATATGCGGGCCGCGTGAGCGTGCCGAACTTCCACGGCTTTTCGGCGCTCATGGTCTTCTCCAGCGTGGCGGCACGCTTTTTCACTCCCCAGATCGGCGGCGCCGGAGCAATACCTGCAGGCGTTGGCCCCTTCCGTATCGACCACGATGAACATTTCAATCAGACCACCCACTTCCAATATCAGCCCTGGAAGATTGGCCCATGGCTAGGCTTCAACTGGCGGTATGACAGCGGGCTCGTTGCAGGCGCAACGCCTTGTTTCGGGGTAAATCCCGGCAACACCTGCCCAGGATCAATTCCGGCAGCTGGCGTGCCCGGTGGCGGGTACATTAGCACGCTCGCTTCGAACGTGGGCGGGGTGCCCCTTTCTGCCGATCAGGAGTCCGAGGCCGGATTCTTTTGCGGGCTTCAGCGTGCAACTCCGACCGCGCCCCTGCCTTACAATTGCGCCGCCGGGCTGTTTGGCTCCAATCTCATACAAGTACCAGCGCCGAGCACCGAGAACGACGACCTCCATCCGCCGCGCATCGCGTCGCGCAAC
>Ga0187867_10000116_pt1 | contig 70743 bp, 75 predicted proteins | sample June2016WEW_13_1_FD_132976 | JGI IMG/M metagenome (GOLD analysis project Ga0187867, IMG submission 132976) | Peatland microbial communities from SPRUCE experiment site at the Marcell Experimental Forest, Minnesota, USA - June2016WEW_13_10 | ecosystem: Environmental > Terrestrial > Soil >...
AGCAAGCCGCGTGCCAGACTCGCGCGAGCTGCGCCGTGAGTTTGAGCTGTACTGCGATGCGGAATCCAAACTGCGATGCGGAATCCAAACTGCAATGCGGGATCAGGCCAGGCGGCGGGCTCTCGGCGCGATGCCACGGCGTGCCTGATTGCCGCTCTCGGCCGGCTCGCGGCAACTTCTTGCCGCCCCGCCGCCCTCGTGCCGCGCCACAGGAGGCGTTGCGGCCGCAAGGGGCGGGCCGGCTCCCATTATTTGCGGTTTGCGCGATTTGGCACAGCTCTTGCTTAGGGTATCCATCGAGGAGTATTCGCAACGATGTTCGACAATATCTTTGGCATTCATGAATCGGCTTTGGTGCTGCACGGGCAACGCCTCAGCGTATTGGCCAACAACCTGGCCAACGCGGATACGCCGGGCTACAAGGCGCGCGACATCGACTTCGCCGAAGTGCTTGCGGGCGCCTCCAGCGAAGCCGGGCTCGCCGTCAGCGTCACGGATCCCGGCCACATCGCGGCGAGCGGCGGCGAATTCGCTCCCGGAGAATTGAAGTACCGCAATCCGTATCAAGCCTCGCTCGACGGGAATACCGTGGAAATGCCGGTGGAGCAGGCCGCGTTCGCCGAAGACAACGTCCGATATCAGGCGAGCCTCACGTTCATCAACAATCAAATTTCAGATCTGCAATACGTCCTCTCCGGGCAGTAGGAACGCAACCATGTCCTTATTCAGCGTCTTCAACATCTCCGGCAGCGCGCTCAATGCGCAGACGATCCGGCTCAATACGACGGCGAGCAATCTCGCCAATGCCGAGAGCGTCGACGGCGATCCCGCCAAGGTCTATCGCGCGCGCCATCCGGTTTTCAAGACGCTGATGGACACGTCGGATTCGGATGGCGGCGACAGCGACGGCGCAGTCGCGGGCGTGCGCGTGCTCGGGATCGTCGAGAGCACGACGCCGGCCCCAAAGCGCTATGAGCCGAACAATCCGCTCGCGAACAAGGACGGCTACGTTTATATGTCGAACGTCAATTCGATCGAAGAAATGACCAACATGATTTCTGCCAATCGCTCTTTCACGACCAATATTGATGCGATGAACACGGCACGCGACTTGCTGCTCAAAACGATCTCGATGGGCCACTAAGGCCCGGTAGGACTTATTTATGCAAATCAATTCGATTCATCCCGCAATGCATGCAGCGACGCCGACGACTCCCGCCGCCGGCAGCGCGTCGACCTCGTCGTCGAGTACCAGTGGCGCCGCAGGCGGCACCGGCGGCGTGAGCTTGGGCGGGACGGACTTCCTGACGCTCATGCTGGCGCAGCTGAAGAACCAGGATCCGACGAGCCCGGTCGACAGCAATGTGTTCCTGACCCAGTTGGCCGAGCTCAGCGAAGTCCAGGGCATCACGCAATTGAATTCGTCGTTCACGAACCTGTCGAATTCGCTGGTCGGTAATCAGGCGATGCAGGCCTCGTCCTTGCTCGGCAATCAAGCGCTGGTACCGAGTTCGACGGCGACATTGGCGACGCCCGGCGCGACCGTCACGGGCGCCGTCGGCGTTCCGCAGACCTCCTCGCAAGTGCTCGTCAACATCGCCGACAGCAGCGGCAACATCGTCCAGCAAATCAATCTCGGCGCGCAACCGACGGGCATCGCGAACTTCTCGTGGAACGGAACGGAAGCCAACGGTTCGACGGCACCGGCGGGTCAATACAGCGTGACTGCGCAAGTCAACGGCGTCAGCGCAGGCACCAATATAGCGACCTACATCAACGGGACGATACAGAGCGTCACGATGGGCTCCGGCACCACCGGCATGTCGGTGAACGTTGCGGGCCAAGGGCCGGTGTTGCTCAGCAACGTCGAACAGATCTCGAGCCCAAATTAATCGGTCTATCAAGAAATCACTTAGTGCAGGAGTATTCAAATGTCTAGTTTCAGCATCGCCCTTTCGGGTCTGACCGCGGCCAGTTCGGATCTGGACGTGACCGCGAACAACATCGCGAACGCCGACACGATCGGCTTCAAGTCCTCGCGCGCGGAATTCGCCGATCTGTATGCGTCGGGCGCCGCCGATCTCAACCAAGCGGTAACCGGCGAGGGCGTTGAGCTCGCGACGAACGCCCAGCAGTTCACGCAGGGCGACATCACGACGACATCCTCGAATCTCGACTTGGCGATCAGCGGCGACGGCTTCTTCACCTTGCAGGACGCCAGCAACGGCTTGGTTTATTCGCGCAACGGCGAATTCCAGGAGGACTCGCAAGGCAACGTCGTCAGCTCCTCCGGAGCCGCATTGCAGGTCTACCCGCCGTTGATCAACGGCGGTTTCAACACCGGCACGCTGACGGATCTGAATCTGCAGACGGCGCAGAGCGCGCCGCTCGCGACGACCAAGGGCACGGTGGTCCTGAACCTGCCGGCGGATTCCCCGATACCGACCGGCGGTGCATTCAATCCGGCCGATTCGACGACCTACAATCAGTCGACGTCGACGACCGTCTACGATTCGCTCGGCAATTCGTATCCGGCGACTTTCTATTTTTCGGCGACCGCAAATCCCAGTGTGTGGGCGGTCAATATGACGATCAACGGGGCGGTCGTCGGCGCGGCTCAGAACCTGACCTTTTCGAACACCGGTCAGCTGACACTGCCGGCGAACGGCAACTTGCCATTCGCCTACGCGCCGCCCGACGGCGCCCAACCGCTGGCGATCAATTTCAATTTCAGCAATACGACGGCCTACGGCGGCGCTTTCGGCGTGACCTCGATCACCCAGAACGGCTATGCCACGGGTCAGCTCAGCACGGTCGCGATCGATGCGGCGGGCATCGTCTCGGCGGTTTATACAAACGGCCGCTCGACGCAGCTCGGACAGCTCGCGATGGCCAATTTTCCGAATCCCCAGGGTTTGAAGCAGCTCGGCGACACCGAGTGGTCGGCGACATTCGATTCCGGCAACGTCGTGCAAGGCACGGCAGCATCGGCGTCGTTCGGCAGCATTCAATCGGGTGCGCTCGAGAGCTCGAATGTCGATTTGACGACGGAGCTCGTCAACATGATCACCGCGCAGCGCTCGTTTGACGCCAACGCGCAGGTCGTGACGACCGCCAACCAAGAATCCCAGACCGTCATTGGGATCGACCACTAATGGACAGAGGCCTATATGTCGCGATGACCGGCGCCAAGCAAATCATGCAGGCGCAGGCCGTCAACAATCAAAATATCGCGAACGTCAACACGACTGGCTTTCGCGCCGATACGGTCTCGTTCGCGAGCCTGCCGGTCTACGGACCCGGCTACGCGACGCGCGTCAACGCGATCGCCGCCGATTCCGGCACGAATTTTGCGAGCGGCGTGCTCACGAGCACGAGCCGCTCGCTCGACATCGCGGTCAACGGTAATGGCTACATCGCGGTACAAGGCGCCGGCGGCAAGGAGGCCTATACGCGCGCCGGGGATCTGCAAATCGACGCAAACGGGGCGTTGACGACTGCGACGGGTTTGCCGGTGATGTCCGAGACCGGACCCATCGTGATCCCGCCCTCGGCGCAGGTGACGATCGGCGGCGACGGTACGGTATCGGTCGTGCCGCTGGGCTTGAGTCCCGCCGCGCAATCGCAAATCGATCAAATCAAGTTGGTCAATCCGCCGGCCAAGGACTTGCAGAAGGGCGACGACGGCCTGCTGCGGCTCAAGAGCGGCGGCACGGCCAAGACCGATTCAACCGTCACCGTCGCCTCGGGCATGCTCGAGTCGAGCAACGTCAACGCGGCGCAATCGCTGGTCAACATGATCGAGCTGCAGCGCCTGTATGAATTTCAGATCAAGAGCATCAATTCGACCGACCAAAATGAGCAAAGCGCCGAGCGCCTGATGCTCACGTCGTAAGACAAGAGGAAAGCAATCATGGATCTTGCATTATGGACCGCGAAGACCGGGCTCGACGCGCAGAACACGCAGATGGCGGTGATCGCCAATAACCTCGCGAACAGCAATACGACCGGCTATAAGGCCAGCCGTGCGGCGTTTCAGGACCTCATGTATCAAAACGTCCAGCAGGTCGGCGCGCAAAGCACGCAGAACACGCAATACTCGACCGGCTTGTCGCTCGGCACCGGCGTGCGCATCGCCCAGACCGAAAAGAATTATTCTCAAGGAAGTGTGCTGCAGACCGGCGGTACCTTGGACATGTCGGTCGTCGGCGAAGGCTTCTTTCAGATCACGATGCCGGATGGGACGCTCGCCTATACGCGCGACGGATCGTTCTCGCTGGATTCCTCTGGCAACGTCGTCAATGCGAGCGGCTACCCGATTTCCCCCGCGATCACGATTCCGATCACCGCGCAGTCGGTGACCGTCGGCAACGACGGAACCGTGACCATCACGACCGCCGGTACCGCGAAAACGACGACACTCGGCCAAATTCAATTGGCCAATTTCATCAACGACGAGGGACTGCAGCCGACCGGTAACAACCTCCTGGTCGAGTCCGCCGCGAGCGGTTCGCCGCAGGTCGGCACCGCGGGCACCAATGGGCTCGGCACCTTGTCGCAAGGCGCGCTCGAGACGTCGAACGTCAACACGGTCACCGAACTCGTCAACATGATCGAGTGCCAGCGTGCCTACGAGATGAATTCCAAGGCGATCAGCACGACGGATCAGATGCTGCAGTACCTCACGCAGAATTTATCATGACGCGGTCGCACGGCTGCTCACCGGTGCAGCGCTTGTTCGTCGCGCTCCCAGCATCTGCAGGCGCCGCCGCCGTGCGAGCATTGCTCAGTGCGTTGCGAACTGTGCTCTGTGCCGCGCTCGCCGGCGTACTGGTGGCCGGATGCGGCTTCTTGCCGCACAAGGACCACAAGCCGGATACCGTCGTGCCGCGCGCCTTGGCGCCGCCCACACCGCGCACCGAAGGGGCGATCTATCAAGCGGGCCAGCAAATGGAATTATTCGCGGATCTGAAGGCGCGCCGCGTCGGCGATGTGCTGACGATCACGCTCAATGAAACGACCACGGCCGCGAAGTCTGCGGCCACGACCACCGCCAAGACTACCTCAGCGATCACGACCGGCCCGACGCTGTTCGGCAATACGATTGCGACGAAAGGCGTGCCGATCTTCAACACGACCTTGAATGGCGCCGACAGCTTCCAAGGCCAAGGGGCGAGCACACAGAGCAACAGCCTGGCAGGCAGCTTGACCGTGACCGTCATCGACGTACAAGCGAACGGCAATCTGGTCGTGCAGGGCGACAAGACCTTGAAACTTAACCAGGGCGATGAATTCGTGCACATTTCGGGAGTCATTCGTCCGGCGGACATTGCGACCAATAATACGGTCACGTCCGACAAGCTCGCCGATGCGCACATCAGCTATTCGGGCAAGGGCGTCATCAACAGCGCCAATCAGATGGGTTGGCTGGCCCGCTTCTTCAATTCGCCGTTCTCACCATTTTGAAGAAGCCCATGCCAAACCAAACCGTTTTGAAAGCCTTGATGTTGTCGGCGCTGGCGCTCACCGTCGCGCCGAGCGCGCGCGCGGAGCGCATCAAGGACATGGCGCAAGTCCAGGGCGTGCGTACGAATCAGCTCGTCGGCTACGGCTTGGTGGTCGGTTTGAACGGCACCGGCGACCAGACCAGCCAGGCGCCCTTCACGGTGCAATCGCTGACCAACATGTTGGCCCAGCTGGGTGTGACGGTGCCGTCGAATGTGACGCCGCAGCTGAAGAACGTTGCGGCCGTCTCGGTGCATGCGGTACTGCCCGCGTTCGTCAAGCCCGGGCAAACCATCGACATCACCGTCAATTCCATCGCGAACGCCAAGAGCCTGCGCGGCGGCTCTCTGCTCGTGACGGCGCTGCACGGTCTCGACGGGCAGATTTACGCGATTGCGCAGGGGAACCTCATCGTCAGCGGCTTCGGCGTGGAAGCCAACGACGGCTCCAAGCTGACCGTCAACGTGCCGAGCTCCGGACGAATTCCGAATGGCGCGACGGTCGAGCGCGCGGTGCCCTCGCAAATTTCGCAAGGCGACGCGATCACCCTGAATCTCAACGATCCGGATTTCACGACCGCAACCCGGTTGGTCGATATCGTCAACAAAGGGCTGGGCGATGGCACCGCGACCGTCATCGACGGCGGTTCCATCCGGGTCCGCGCTCCCGCCGATACGACCGAGCGGGTCGCTTTCCTCTCGAAGATCGAGAATCTTCAGGTCGAACCCGCGGCAGCTCGGGCCCGCGTGATCATCAATTCGCGCACGGGAACGGTCGTGATCAGCAGCAACGTCATGGTCAGTCCGGCGGCCGTATCGCACGGCTCGCTCTCGGTCACGATCAAAGAGGAGCAGAGCGTCAGTCAACCGGCGCCGTTCGCGAAGGTCGGGCAGACCGCCGTCGTCACGAATTCGACGATCAAGGTCGACCAAGGATCCAATCGCATGTTCCTGTTCAAACCCGGCGTCGAGCTCGAGCAGATCGTGCGCGCCGTCAACGAGGTGGGCGCGGCGCCCGGCGACCTCGTCGCGATTCTCGAGGCTCTGCGCGAGGCCGGCGCGTTGCAGGCAGAATTGGTGGTCATTTAATGGCTACGCCGATCCAGTCCGCGCCTGCAATACCGGCATCCACGGCCGCGGCCAACACCTATAGCGATCTCAACGGCCTGGCGTCTCTGAAACAGAATTCCAGGTCGCCGCAGGCGCTGCATGCCGTTGCGCAGCAAGTCGACGCGCTATTTCTGCAAATGATGCTCAAGAGCATGCGCGAGGCCAGCGCCGATGCAGGCGAGCCGAACAGCAATGAAATGGACATGTATCAGGACATGTTCGACAAGCAGATCGCGCTCACCTTGAGCCAACGCCAAGATCTGGGCCTGGGCTCGTTGCTGACGCGACAGCTTGCCGCGGCGCCCGCCGCGGTTGCGCCGGGTGCGAGCCCGAGCGCGAGCACTAACCCGAGCGCGGCCGCGGCACCCGCGGTAGCGGCGAGCGCGTCCGCCGCTTCGGCCGCCTCGTGCCCTCCTGTAGCCGTGGCGGCGCAGGCCGAGGATTCCGGCGTGACCGCCGAGGGCGCGAGCGCATTCGTCGATCAGGTCCTGCCGACGATTCGACAGGCCGCGCAGGCGCTTGGCGTGAGCCCGGTAGGATTGCTCGCGCAGGCGGTCTTGGAGAGCGGTTGGGGAAAGCGCATGGCGCGCACCGCCACCGGCGCCTCGAGCCTCAACCTGTTCGGGATCAAGGCCGACGACAACTGGGGCGGGGCGCGCGCCACGGCGAATACGCTCGAGTTCGACGGCGGCGTGGCCACGCAGCGGCGATGCGCCTTTAGAGCCTATGCCTCGATCGAAGACAGCGTCAGTGATTTCGCCAATTTGCTGCAAAGCTCGCCGCGCTACCGGAATACGCTCGCAAGCGGCGGCAACCCCCAGGCCTACGTCGCCAGCATTCGCAATTCCGGCTATGCGACCGATCCGGAATATGCGAACAAATTGACTGAAATATTGAACAGCGGAACGTTTCGAACGGCGCTGACTGCCGCCGCCCAGAAATTATAGAAACGGGACTTCAGGAATGCCTACGCACGCCGATACCACCCGGATGAGCCGAACCCCCGGGTTTGGGTGAAGCGCGGAGTCCGAAATATGTCAGATCTGTTTTCAATCAGTCTATCGGCGCTGCAAGCGTTTCAAACGGCCATTTCGGTCACGAGCAACAACATTGCGAACGCAAATACGCCGGGCTACGCGGATGAATCCGTCAACCTGAGTGCGGCCGTGCCCCAGTCGGATGGGACCGCGCCGATCGGCGCCGGGGTCGACGTGACCGGGATCAGCCGCGCCTATAGTCAAGTCAGCGAGAATCAGTACAACAGCTCGCAGAGCGGTTTGGGCCAGCTCAATAGTCTGCAAACCTACACGAATCAAATCGATAACATCATCGGCACGACCGCGGGTGGGCTGACTACCGCTCTGCAAAATTACTACAACGGCTGGTCGACGGTCGCCAACGACCCGACCTCCACGGCCGCGCGGCAAGCGCTGCTCGGACAAGCCCAAAGTGTTGCGGCCAGTATCCAATCGACGAACGGCCAATTGCAATCCCTGAATACCGATATCAACGGGGGCATCACCTCGGACGTCCAGCAGATCAATTCGATCGCCGCTTCGATCTCGACGCTGAACCAGCAGATCGTCGTCGGCACGGCGCAAGCGGGCGGTCAAGCCCCCAACGATTTGGTCGATCAGCGCGACGCGCTCGTCTCGAATCTTTCGCAGATCGTCGGGGTCTCGACGACGACGGACAGCAACGGCGCACTCAACGTGTTCATCGGCACCGGGCAGCCGCTGGTATTGCAGGGCGTCACCACGACCTTGACGACGATACCCAATCAGTACAACGCCTCGCAGCTCGAAATATCGACCTCCACGAACGGCAACAACCCGATCAGCAGCGATATCACTTCGGGCGACCTGGGCGGACTGTTGGCCGCTCGTTCCCAGGCGGTCGATCCGGCCATCAATCAATTGGGCCAAATCGCCACGGCCTTGAACACGAGCGCGAATTTGCAGCAGAACTCCGGGCTCGACCTCAACGGTAACCCCGGTGCCAACTTATTTTCCGTGGGTGCGCCGACAGCGGTGGCCTCCAGCAACAACACCGGCACCGCAAGCGCCTCGGTCTCGATCGCCCCTGGTGGTATCGCGGCGTTGACGCCGGACAATTACACGCTCCAATATTTGGGCGGCGCCTATTCGCTGACGGATGCCACGACCGGCACTGCGGTCGCCTTTACCGGGACCGGCACCGCGGCCAATCCGATCAGTGCCGACGGCTTGTCGATCGTCGTCGCCGGCGCGCCGAATTCGGGCGATAAATTCTTGATCCAGCCGACCGCCAACGCCGCCAACGGCTTCGGTGTCGTACTAACCAACCCCTCGCACCTGGCGGCAGCTGCCGCGCTGCAGAGCACGCCCGCCGCCACGAACACGGGCAGTGCGGCGATCGGCGGGTTCACGAATCCCGAGGACGAGCCCCTGCCGCCCGGGACCTTGACCGTCACATTCCCGACTGCGACGACCTACTCGATCAACGGTGGGGCGGCCGTGGCGCTAGGCGCCAACAACACGATCAGCCTCGGCAACAACGGCGTCGGCAATTTTTGGACCGCGCAGCTGAGCGGCATCCCCGGCCCCGGCGATAGCTTCACGCTGCAAAGCAATGCGGGCGCAACCGGTGATAATACCAACGCCTTGGCGAGCGCCGATCAGCAAACCTTGGGCGTGCTGTCCGGCGGCACGATCAGCGTCAACGCCGCGACGAGCGCGCTGGTGACCGGAACCGGCAGCCAGGCGCAACAAGTCAATACCGCGCAGACCGCGCAAGTTGCGGTCAACAGCCAGGCGCAGCAAACCGTCCAATCGATTTCCGGCGTGAATCTCGACGAGGAGGCCGCAAACCTGTTGCAGTGGCAACAGGCTTATCAAGCCTCCGCGCAGGCGCTCTCGATCGGCAATAGCACGTTCACGACGTTCATGGACTCGATCAACGGAACTTACAGTTAGGAACCGACAGCAATGCGCGTAACTCAAGGCATGGAGCAGACCCAGTTTCTAACGGCGCTCAACGGTCTGGAGTCCAATCTCGCCCAGACCCAAAACGAAGTCTCCACGGGTCTCGCATTCACGACGCCCGCCGAGGACCCTGCAGCCGCCGGCACGGTCGATAACCTCAATCAAGTGCTGGCGCAAAGTCAGCAATACACGGCGAACGCCAACAGCGCGCAAACCAGCTTGAACACCGAGGATAACGCGCTGACGCAACTCGAGGACCAATTGCAGAGTCTGCATAGCCTCGCTCTCGAGGCGAACTCCGGCACGCAATCGAGTCAAGATTTGAGCGCGATCGCAACGCAAGTCTCACAAATACAGAACAGCTTGTTGTCGATTGCGAATACGCAGGACGGCAACGGTCAATATATTTTCGCCGGATACGCGACTCAATCCCAACCCTACAGCTTGACGGCAACCGGGGCGAGCTATGCGGGCGACGACGGCCAACAGAAAGCGCAAATCGCGGCCGGACAGACGATTGCCGTCGGCGACAATGGCAACACGGTGTTCAACAGCCCGACGGGTAACGGTACCTATACGGTCACGGCCAATGCCGCCAACACCGGCTCGGGCCTGATTGGTGCGACCACGGTATCGAACGCCGCGGCCTATAACGGCGGCTCCTATACGATCAGCTTCACGAGTCCCAACGCCTATACGATCAATACGCTGCCGCCGACGACAGGGACCTATACTTCGGGTCAAGCGATCGCATTCGACGGCCTGCAAATCAGCTTGAGCGGCCAGCCCGCGACCGGTGATTCCTTCGATGTGGCGCCAAGCACCAATCAAAGCATCTTCACGACCGTGCAGAATCTGGTCAACGCACTGCAGCCACCGACTGGTACCCCGGGTTCGCCGACCCAGCTGAGTAATTCGCTGGCCGACGCCATCAACAACATCAACGAGGCGCTCAATCAGACATCGACTGTGCAAGCCAGCGTCGGCGGCCGGCTCAATACGATCACGACGCAACTGTCGGTTGCTACCAGTCAGCAGACGCAGCTGCAGACCTCGATCTCGTCGCTGCAGAGTGTCGATTACGCCACGGCGGTGACGACGTTGGACTCCGAGAATACCCAGCTGAGCGCCGCGATGCAGGCCTTCACGCTGACGCAGGGCCTCTCGCTGTTCAAGTACATCAGCTGATCTGCTTCGGCTCGACCCGCGCGGCGCCCCGCTGCGCCCGCGTCCCGCCGTGCTTAATACTCGGCGCTTCGCGCCTCGCCCTTACGGGCCGCCCTTCGGGCGTTCAAACGGCCGGACGGCCGTTTAGTGGTGATGGCCGCCGGCGCCGTGCACATGACCATGTTCGAGCTCGTCGGTCGTGGCCTCGCGCACGCTGACGACTTCAACGTCGAAATGCAGCGTTTGATCGGCGAGCGGATGATTGCCGTCGAGTGTGACCATGTCGCCGGCGAGCGCCGTGACCGTAAACAAGCGCAGGCCGTCTTCGGTGCGCGCCTGGAATTGCATGCCCTTCTTGATCTCGCCGGATCCTTGCAGCGAGCGCTTCGGAACGCGCTGAATCAGCGCCTCGTCGCGCGTGCCATAGCCCTCCGCCGGGGGCACGACCACGGCGAGCGTGCTGCCGTCCTGTTTGCCCTCCAGCGCCTTCTCCAGCCCCGAGACGAGGTTGCCGTGTCCTTGGATATAGGCCAGCGGCTCGCCGCCCGCGGAGCTGTCGAGTACGGCACCCTGGTCGTCCTTGAGCGTGTAATGAATAGTGACCACGCGGTCTGCGGTAATTTCCACGATTGACTCCCTGGTTTCAAAAATTGGTGTGTCCTGGGCACGAGCCTACACACACGGCGACAATTTTGCCTCGAGATCATAAGCGCCGGCCTTGGTGATCCGCACTTGGGCCCAATCGCCGACGCTCAACTTCTTCGCGCCGCGAATGCGCACGACCCCGTCGATTTCCGGCGCATCGCCGGTCGACCGCGCTACGGCTGAGTCGCCTTCGACGCGATCGATCAATACCCGCATCGTGCTGCCCTTCTTGGCAGCGAGCCGCTCGGCGCTGATCTCGGCGGCGAGCTCCATGAAGCGCGCGCGGCGTTCTTGTTTGACCTGCGCCGGCACCTGCGCCTCGCGCAGCGAGTTCGCGGCGGCACCCTCGACCGGCGAATATTCGAAGCAGCCGACGCGATCGAGGCGCGCAACGCGCAGCCAGTCGAGCAGCTCGGCGAAATCCTCTTCGGTCTCTCCCGGGAAGCCGACGATGAAGGTGCTGCGGATCGTGATGTCGGGCACGACCGCACGCCACGCCGCAATCCGCTCGAGCGTGTTTTCGGCCGCTGCGGGGCGCTTCATGAGTTTCAAGATGCGCGCGCTGGCGTGCTGAAACGGAATATCGAGATAGGGCAGGATGCGCCCGTCGGCCATCAGGCCGATGACTTTGTCGACATGCGGGTATGGGTAAACGTAATGCAATCGAACCCACACGCCGAGTTCGCCCAAGGCGGCTGCCAGATCGTAAAAATGGGCACGGCGCTCGGCGCCGCGCCACTCTTGCGCCGCGTACTTCAGGTCCACCCCATAGGCGCTCGTGTCCTGTGAAATCACCAATATTTCCTTGACGCCGGCGCGCACGAGCTGTTCCGCCTCGCGCAGTACTTCGCCGATCGGCCGGCTGACGAGACGCCCGCGCATCGAGGGAATGATGCAGAAACTGCAATGATGATTGCAGCCTTCGGATATCTTCAGATAAGCGTAATGCCGCGGCGTGAGCTTGATGCCCTGCGCCGGAATCAAGTCCAGAAAAGGCTCGTGCTGCGGCGGCAGATGCTCATGCACGCAGGCGACGACCTCTTCGTAGCGCTGGGGCCCGGTGATCTTGAGAACCTGCGGATGGCGATCGAGAATTCGCTGCGGCTGCGCGCCGAGGCAGCCGGTGACGATGACCTTCCCGTTCTGCGCGAGGGCCTCGCCGATCGCATCGAGCGATTCGTCGATGGCCGAATCGATGAATCCGCAGGTGTTCACGACGACCAGATCCGCGGCCGCGTAGCTCGCGGCAACCTCGTAACCTTCCGCACGCAAGCGCGTCAAGATGCGCTCGGAATCCACGAGTGCCTTGGGGCAACCGAGGCTGACGAAGCCCACCTTGGGCGTCTTGGGATTCACGGTTTTCAAGGTCACGGGCGGCCTGCGCGAGCGAAAAAGGGTCGTAGTGTACTTCAAAATCGCGCTTCCCAGCCGATATAAGCCGTTCGGATCAGGCCTGGGCCCCGGTTGGCAAAGCCCACTTTGGGGGTTTTGCGGATAGCGGTTTTCAATGGAATGTCAGACCCTATGTTTAGGAGCTAGCGAGCCGTACCGCAGCCGTTACGCGGGCGAAACCGACCAATCCGAGTTTGGCTAAAGCCGAGGCTGGCGCCGCGGCAAGAGTGCCGGTTTATCGCGAATCCGCACGGGATTTCGACTGGCGAAGCTCGGCCGCCCGGGGCGGTCAAATGAGGAATTCATATGTTCGACGAATTGCCCGCGTCAGCACAGGCCTTTTACAACCTGATTCTCACTCAGTCGATCACCGCGCTCAAATTGAACACGTATTTGGACAATTTTGACGCCACTCGGTTCAATTACGATGGCATCGACCATTCGAAGGAATTCAGGGCCGCGGATAGCGCCTTTTACTTCGATTGGTTCGTCAAGCATTCCGAAAGTCTGTTTAGGGCGTTTTCCCTTCTCAATGACGATGTGTCGAAGAGACTTTATCTTAATTTGATCGCGTTCAGGCTCGCCAGCCACTTCGGTGTGAGGTTGCCGGTCGAATTCGCGGGCAAGACAAAGGAGCTCGAAGAATATTTGGCGCTCGAACAGGCGACACCGAGTCAGCTGTCTTTGAACGGACAATTCGGCCAGTTGAAGCACTTGGATTTCGAATACAAGGGCAATCGATACGTCGTTGACTGCCTGAGTTTGGTTTATTATTTGTTTCGAGGCCAGTATTTCTACCTCAGGGACGCGGTGAGTATCGCGCCAGCGGCGGGCGATTTCGTGATCGATGGAGGGGCGTGTACTGGAGATACGGCGGCGGTATTTTCCAACGCGGTCGGTCCGCGCGGCCGCGTCTATAGCTTTGATCCGGTGGCTGATCATTTGACCATTCTTGAATACAATGCCAGGCAATTTCCGCATGCTAACGTGACGGTGATGCCCTATGGCCTATCGGATAAGAACGTCCTCGCGGAACCCATCGTTCTGAATCAATATGCGCCAGGTTTTCGCTCGGGAACCCGCGAGGTGCCGCTGAGGTCAGTCGACTATCTGGTGAATACCAAAAAGATCGAAAGAGTCGACTTCATCAAGCTCGACGTGGAGGGCGCTGAAATGGATGCGGTGCGCGGCGCCCGCGAAAGCATTCGGCGCTTCAAGCCCAAACTCGCCATTTCCCTCTATCATAAGCCCAATGATTTCTTTGAAATCATCTTGTACATCAAGAAAAGATTTCCGTTCTATTCTTGCTACATTGATCACTACACGATTCACGCCGAAGAAACCGTTCTTTACTGCCAAGCGTAGGCGCAAACTAGTGGAATCAAGGATTATGATCGAAATCGACTGGTGGCCCGTCCATGGCTGAGCAAAACAAGCCTGCGCCAATTTACGTCACCCGTCCCAGTCTCCCCCCGCTGGAGGATTTCATCCCTTCCCTACGCGAGATATGGGACAGCAAAATCCTGACCAACGGCGGCCCATTCCACGAGAAATTCGAGCAGAAACTCTGCGAATATCTGGGCGTCAAACAAATCGCCCTGTTTACGAATGCCACGATTGGCTTGGTCACGGCCCTGCAGGCCCTGCGGATCACCGGCGAGGTAATCACCACGCCCTATTCGTTCGTTGCGACCGCCCACTCGCTGTTGTGGAATGGCATAAAACCCGTATTCGTCGATATCGACCCGCATACGCTCAATTTGGATCCAAGCAAGATAGAGGCCGCCATCACGCCGCAAACCACCGCGATCATGCCGGTTCACGTCTACGGACATCCTTGCGACGTCGATGGGATTCAAGCGATCGCGGACACCTATGGCCTCAAGGTCATTTATGACGCGGCGCATGCGTTTGGCGTGCAGTGCCACTGCGGCAGCGTGCTCCAGCATGGCGACCTGTCTGTGCTCAGTTTTCATGCAACAAAGGTATTCACCACCTTCGAAGGCGGCGCCATCGTTTGCCCGGATGAAAAGAGCCGGCAACGCATCAATTATCTCAAAAATTTCGGTTTTGCCGATGAGGTAACGGTCGTCGCACCGGGTATCAACGGCAAGATGAGCGAATTCAACGCCGCGCTCGGCCTATTGCAACTCAAGAGCATAGACGAGGCGCTGGCGGCACGGAAAGTCATCGATGAACGCTATCGGGCGGGCCTCGCGGATGTAGCCGGGGTACGCTGCCTGCAATCAGCCGGCGAAATGCGCTCCAATTACGCCTACTTTCCGATTCTCGTGCAACCCGACTATCCGTTGGCGCGGGACGCGTTGTACCAGAAATTGCGCGAACAAGGCATCTTCGTGCGCCGCTATTTCTACCCCTTGATTTCCGATTTTCCAATGTATCGCGGATTGCCGTCGGCGGCGCACGGCAACTTGCCGGTCGCAAGAAAAATGGCCGCGCAGATACTTTGTCTGCCGATCTATCCCTCGTTACCGCACGATCAGGTCGACCGAGTGCTGGATCTGCTGCGGGTTGGAACCTATTTGAGCAATAAGTCCGGCGGAAAATTGCGAGCATTATGAAGGTTGCGATCATGCAGCCGTATCTATTGCCGTATGTCGGGTATTTTCAGCTCATCGCTGCGGTGGATTTGTTCATTGTCTATGACAACATCGAATACACCAAGAAAGGATGGATCAATCGCAACAGGATCTGCCGCAACGGCGAGGCGGTGACCTTCTCGCTGCCGCTGAAGAGCGCATCTGATCACCTGAATGTGTGCGAACGGGAATTGGCGGCGGATTTCAAGCGCGAAAAATTGCTCAACCAGATCAGGGGCGCTTACCAGCGGGCGCCTCATTTCGCGAATGTGTTTCCGTTGATCGAACGCATCGTTTGCTTCAATGACAGCAATCTCTTTCGCTTTCTGCATCATTCCATTTGCGCGACCTGCGAATTATTGAACATCGGCACGGAAATCCGAATTTCCTCCAGCATCGCCATCGACCATTCTCTAAGAAAACAGAACAAGGTCATCGCATTGTGCCGAGCAGTGGGGGCGGCAACTTATGTGAATGCGAGCGGCGGCATCGACCTGTATTCGCGAGAGGACTTTCAGCGTCACGGCATGGATCTGAAATTCATCCGCTCGAAACCTTTCGAATACAATCAATTCGGCGACGGGTTCGTTCCTCTGCTTTCGATCATCGACGTCTTGATGTTCAATTCGATCGAGGATGTCCGCAATTGTATTTCGTACAACTACGAGTTGATCTGAATTGTTCAAGTGGAAAAAACTGGGGAAAGTGTTCACACCGCAAGAAGTCGATGGCAGGCCGTGGTTGAAGGAATTCGCGCAAGCGCCGTCGACGTTGTTGTTCGATGACTTCGTGAGGGTGTATTTTTCGTGCCGTCCGGCGGCGGATTCTCTCGGGCAATACGTGAGTTACTCGGCATATGTGGATTTGAATCGCGCCGACTTGTTTGCCGTGAGAGGCGTGGCCGCACTACCGATCCTGGAATTGGGCGGGTTGGGAACATTCGACGAATTCGGGACCTACCCGGTATCCGTGATCCGCAACGGCGAAGAGATCCGCGCCTACTATGGCGGTTGGACGCGCTGCGAATCCGTACCGTTCAACGTGGCGATTGGCGCCGCGACGAGCGGCGATGGAGGCAGGACTTTCACAAAAATGGGAAGCGGTCCCGTCTTGTCCTATTCACCCGATGAACCCTTCGTCCTGAGCGGGCCGAAAGTCCGACGTTTCAACGACACGTGGTATTTGTGGTATATCGCGGGTCGCAGATGGAAGCGGGTCAACGGACGAGCCGAGCCCGTATACAAGATACGGATGGCGCATTCCGCGGACGGTGTTCGGTGGATCAAGGCCAATAAGGATTTGATCGAGAGCCGCATCGAAGAAGACGAAGCCCAAGCGAGTCCGGACGTGTGTTTTGCCGGCGGTAAGTACCACATGTTCTTTTCCTATCGCTACAGCACGGGCTTTCGCAGCAAGGAATACGGCTATCGCATCGGGTATGCGTCGAGCCATGACCTGATTGACTGGACGCGGGACGACGCCAAAGCGGGTATCGACGTGTCGGAGGAAGGTTGGGATGCCGAAATGATCTGTTATCCGCATGTGTTCGAAGTAGACGGCCATACGTACATGGCGTATCTCGGCGACCAGGTGGGCCGCTACGGATTCGGGCTGGCCGTGCTGGAAGGGAAATTGGAGTAGGCGGCATGGGCGCAATGGCGTGGAAAAAATTGGGAAAGATTTTTGATCCGACCGAGCACAGTCTGCCCAACGAATGCCATCAGTTCGCGCAAGCGCCTCAAGCCTTGGTATTCGACGATTACGTGCGCGTCTATTTCTCCACGCGAGCCGTAGACAAAAATAATGGCAAGTTCCTCAGCCATATCGCCTTCGTCGATTTCGCGAAGAATCTCCGCGATGTGATCCGCGTGTCCGACAAGACGGTCATTCCGCTCGGAAAGCTCGGCTGCTTCGACGAACATGGGATTTTCCCGATGAATGTCGTGCGTAACCGGGATGCTGTCTACGGTTACACTTGCGGCTGGAGCCGCCGCGTCTCCGTGTCGGTGGAGACGGCGATCGGTTTGGCCGTCAGTCACGATCGGGGCCTCACGTTCCAGCGCGTGGGCGACGGTCCGGTGCTCTCAGCGTCGCTGCACGAGCCTTGCCTCGTCGGCGACGGTTTCGTGAAGGTGATCGGCGGCACATTTCATATGTGGTACATTTTTGGCACGGGATGGACGAAGTATGCGGCGGATGCGCAGCCGGATAGGACCTACAAAATCGGCCACGCATCTTCCGCCGATGGCGTCACATGGATCAAGGAAGAGGCGCGGCAGATCATCGCCGATCGGCTCGGAGCGCTGGAAAGTCAGGCATTGCCGACGGTGATCGACATCGACGGCCGGCTCCACATGTTTTTCTGCTATCGCGAGTCCTTCGACTTCAGGATAAACAGCGCCCGGGGTTATCGCATCGGCCACGCCTTTTCGGACGACCTGTGTAACTGGACGCGCGACGATCTGAATCCGCGTCTCGACGTGACTCCGGGTGCCTGGGACTCGCACATGTTGTGCTACCCCCACGCATTCGAATGTGAGGGCAAAGTCTATTTGCTTTATAACGGCAATGAATTCGGGCGCTATGGCTTCGGCGCCGCGGTGTTGGTGTGAGCGGGGAGTTGATTTCGTATCTCATCGACACCGGCACGGTTGAGCGGATAGCCGGGCACCTGGCGAAATGCGATGCGTATTTCGTTCCGACCTTGAGCAGCCGCGTCGTTTTGCCCGACTATGCGTTGAAGATATGTACTGACGCCGTTCGCTTCGAGGCATGGTCGGATGACGTCCTGGTAGGCTTGGTGGCCGCATATTGCAACGACCGGGAGCGATTCCACGCATACATCACCAGTGTCAGCGTCCTTAAGGAGTGGACGGGCGGAGGTGTCGCCACGCGACTGCTACTAAATTGCGTTGAATATGCCAAACTCCATGGATTACGACGGATCAGCCTGGAAGTGGCAAGCGGCCATGCATCGGCCATCCGACTGTATGAAAAATGCGGATTCTTGGTCGGCGAGACGAGCGGGCCCTTCATCAAAATGAATCTCGACTTGGAGACCCGGGAGGCACATGAGCACCAAGCGTGATTACGACGTTGAAATGCGCGACAACGAGCAGCGTCAGTACGCTTACGGCTTTGACTTCGACGTGATGCATCCCTTTATGATCAGGTCGTTCAAGCCGTTTTTCACGCCGGGCAATTTGCTCGAACTTGGCAGCTTCAAGGGCGATTTCACCCGGCGGTTGCTGCCCTATTTTTCGGATGTGACTTGTGTTGAAGCATCGGATGCCGCGTTGACCGAGGCGCGCCAGAAGTTGCAGGGAAGCGTTGAGTTCGTCAATTCAACATTCGAGGCGGCGAGTTTGCCGCGGCGCTACGACCACGTCGTGATGACCCATGCACTCGAGCATCTCGACGATCCCGTCGGTGTGCTGAGACGCGTCAACAGCGAATGGTTGGAGAAAAGCGGCAGGTTCTTTCTCGTCTGCCCCAACGGCAATGCACCTTCACGGCAGATTGCGGTCAAGATGGGATTGATCAGCCATAATTGTGCCGTTACGCAAGCCGAGGCCCAACACGGGCATCGCCGCACCTACACTCTCGATACCCTCGAACGAGACGCCGCGGCCGCGGGACTCAAGGTGGTGTATCGAACAGGCATCTTTTTCAAAGCTCTGGCGAACTTCCAATGGGATCGCTTGCTGCAAACTGACATAGTTTCGGCCGAATACCTTGAAGGATGCTATCAATTGGGCCAGCAGTACCCCGATTTGTGCTCCAGCATCTTTCTGTTGTGCGAATCCGGCGGTCAGTGATCTAGAAGGATTCCGGCGGAAGGCCGGCACACCAACGCCTCCACATGCGCCGCAGCGCCTGCTCGAGGCTGGCGGCGATAACGTCAGGGTTGCGCGCGGGCGATAGCTGCCAGCGACCTCGCAATTGCGCGCGCAATGTCGCCAGGGCCGCAAGGTTCTCGGACCAGTGGCGGCCTTTCGCGACAAAGTCCTCGGCGCTGCCCGCAATGAACCCATCCAAATCCAACTGCCCGAGCATCGCGGCGCCTTGCCGCCCTGCGGGCGTCGGCCCAGCCAGAGTCAACGTCGGCACACCCATCCAGATCGCGTGTACCGTCGTGGTACCCCCATTGTAGGGATAGGTATCGAGACACACATCGACGTGATTATGCAGCGCCAAATAGTCTTGCATGCCGCAGCGTGGATAAAACGCGATTCGCTCGCGGGCAACTCCTGCCGCGGCGAATTGCGCCACGAGCTGATCATGCCGATGATTCGCCGGTATTCCAGCGATGAGCAGCTCGGCGGTCGGAACTGCACGTAACAGTTGCGACCAAAGGTCGATGGTCGTGGAATTGATCTTCACAAGTCGGTTAAAACTGGCGAATGTCATGCGACCCGATACCAGCGCCGGCAGGGCGTTGACCGGCGGCGCCGACTCAAACGCTTGGAAGGGAACATTGGCAGGCAGGTACACCAGCTTCTCGGTGAAGTATCGGTCGAATTGCCCCGGCGGCAGAAAATGCCTGTCAGAGAAATAATAATCCATTGCGCGCATCCCGGTCGTGCCGGGGTAACCGATCCAACTGGCTTGAATCGGTGCCGGTTTCCCGGCAAAGACGCGCAGCCTGTTGAGCGTGGTGTGGCCCGAGAGATCGATCAATATGTCGATTCCATCGTCCTTGATCTGCTGCGCCAGTTGCTGATCCGAGAGTCTAAAGACTGGAAGCCAGTGTTGCGTGTAGCCGCGTAGACGCAGGGTGACGGCATCTTCGAGGTGATTGTTATAATAGGCGTGCAGTTCCAGGCTGCTGTAAGCTTGCAAGCGCGCGAGTATCGGTTCGATGAAGTTCGCAACCGAGTGATTGCAAAAATCGCCGGACACGAACCCGATTTGCAGGCGGCGGTCCGCGTCGCGATTATTCGAGTGGCGAGACCAGGACGGCCGCAACTGCCGTTCCAAATGCTCGCCCACCCGGCAATGCTCGGCAAACAACAACTCGGCGTCGGAGTCTGGGTCGTAGCTCAGCCCCAAAAGCAAATTACTCCGGGGCAAATCGCTGTCCGCGGTCGACTCGTGCGAGGACAAGGCGATGGCGCGTCGGTAGTGGGTCCGTGCCTCGCCAACGCGAGATTGCGCCGACAGCGTGACGCCAAGATCATTATGCACCGCGGCCGAATTTTGATCGACCTCGAGCGCGCGGCGCAGGGTTTGTTCCGATTCGGCGTAGCGTTCCTCTTGGTAGAAGGTCACCCCCATATTTCGCAGCGCTTCCGTGTCCCGTGGATTCAGCCGCACGGCGGTCTGCATCGCAACCAATGCGCCTGCGACATCTTTCTGCCCCGCAAGCATGGCTCCAAGTGCCTTCCAACCGTAGCCACGCTTCGGGTACCGCTCGGTCAAGCTGCGCGCCAGCGCCAATGCCTCGTTCCATTGGCCTTGTATCATCATCCTCTCGACCTGCCTTTCCTGATGGCGCGGGCTCAAGGTCTTCGGCCGCGGCGAGGCAGGTGCCGATACCGGCCTATTCGGCTGAATGTGCGCCGGTGCGCCGGATTTTGTTGCGCCGGGCGCCGACGTCGCTACCGAATGCTTTGCGTCCAACCGCTTGGCGAATTCTTCGATCGCCGAGCCGGCAACACCATTTTGGCGTGCGCTCGCCAGCAAGTTGCCGGCGGCTTCTGCTTTTTCGAGCAGCAGCAAGACCTCCAAACAACCCAGCCAATAGTCAGGCACTTGTGGGCTCTCGCTGAGCGCGGTCAATAAATGGGGAAGGCCGTGCTCAGGCCGCTTCAGGTGGACCAGTAATATGCCCAAACAATAGTTGGCCGCCGGGTGCAGCGGCTGAGCCAGCAGAATTTTTCGATAGATTCCTTCCGCCTGATCCAATCGCCCCGCAATCTGCAGGCTCATCGCCTCGTCGCACAGCTCATCGAGAGATGGCGAGGGGCTATTAAATGAAGATTCGCTGGGCAGCATCATATTAGGTTAACACGCGGCCTTTTAACGGCAGTACAGGCAATACCCGCAATTCAATTTGGCCAATCGCTGCCGATAACAATTGCGGGGCTGCGACTGCGCGCAGTCTGTAGCGGATGTTGCCGCTGTCAAATGCCGTTATCCGAAACCGTGAATCGGTGCTCAAAAAAATAAAACGGCCACTGAACTTTTCCGCTCAAGAAGCGCCGCGCGCTTCCGATAAGCCTTCTCAATGTGGTCACCGGTCCGCCCGCTCGATGGGTGAAGTGAACACAAAGTGGGCCTAAGACGGGCCGGTGGTTCAACTTTTAGGAGTTTTCTAACATGGCATTAACACTCAATACCAATATTGACTCGCTTACGGCACAGAACAATTTGACGGGTTCACAGGCCCTTCTGTCCCAGTCCTTGACGCGCTTGTCGTCCGGTCTGCGCATCAACAGCGCCGCCGACGATGCCGCCGGCCTCGCGATTGCGCAGCAGTTCACGACTCAGGTGAACGGCACCAATCAGGCGATCAACAACGCGAACGACGCGGTCTCGGAGGCGCAAACGGCCGCCGGCGCGCTGACGACGATCGTCAACAACCTACAGAGCATTCGCACCCTGGCGGTGGAATCGGCCAACGGCTCGAACAGCACGGCGGATCGCGCCGCACTCGACAGCCAGGTTCAGCAGCAGATTGCGGAAATAACGCAGATCGCATCTCAGACCACGTTCAACGGATCGAATGTGCTCAACGGCAGCGCGGGCACGACCGTGTACCAGGTGGGTGCCAACGTCGGCGACACGATTTCGGTGAATTTGTCGACTGGCGTCGAAGCCAGCCAAATCGGTCAATATGCCGACATCAGCGGTGCAGTGACTGGAACCGCTCTCGGCGCGGGTCAGCTGACCCTCGCGGTGAACGGCGGCACAGCCTACGCCATCGGTGCCACCTCGGCCGGCACCGGCAATGCGGGCCAGGCGAGCGGCTCGGCCTATTCGATCGTACAGGCCATCAATGCGGTGGGCATCCAGGGATTGACGGCCTCTGCGTCGACCAAGACGGTGGCGTTGGCCGATACCACGATCGGCGTGGCGGGTACGACCGCCGGCAACTATCAGTTGAACATCAACGGTGTCAACGTCTTCGGCGCCAGCGGCTTGGCCATCGCCGGCGGCACCACCAGCGCATTGACGCAGGCGCAGCTGCAGGCCGACATCAACAACGTGTCGTCTCAGACCGGCGTCACGGCGGACTCACAAGCCGCGGGCGGCGCTCTCGAATTGCAGGCGGCGGACGGCAGCACGATCACGTACACCCAGACGGTCGGTGGATCCGCGCAGGGCGGCATCACCGGTGCAACCTCCGGCACGGCTTACACGACCTTCGGTACCGTCGCTTTGTCTGCTTCCACGTCGATTGCGGTCGGCGGCACGCTTCCCACGGTGATCGGCGCTCAGTTCGCGCTCGGATTGACGAGCTTGAACACCTCACCCCTGGCCAGCCAAAACGTGCTGACGGTGGCGGGTGCGAACAGCACGATTCAGTCGGTCGACTCGGCGTTGGCCTCGGTCAGCGCCTTGCAAAGCACCTTGGGTTCGATCCAGAACCGGTTCACGTCGGCGGTTAGTAACTTAACGTCGACGGCGCAGAACCTGACCCAGTCGCGCAGCACGATTCAGGACGCGAACTTTGCCCAGGAAACCGCGAATCTGACTCAGGCGCAGGTGTTGGAACAGGCCGGCATCTCGGTGTTGGCGCAGGCCAATCAGGAGCCGCAGCTGATCCTCAAGTTGTTGCAATAAGAGCCGATAGATTGATTAACAGGAAGTGATTGAGGGTCCGGGCGCTCAAAAGGCGCCCGGACCGCTCATTTAACGGAATGACCCGGACGGAATGAACCGAAGCATTAGGAGTATCGCGCCCTTAAATTTGAGTTTGAGCAGGTGACAAGATGGCGAGCAACGGAGTTCCGGTAAGCGCATCGGTGGCGAGCATCGTGCAGGGAAGCCAGGCGTCGCTATCGATTTCGATTCCATCGACAGGCGGCAAAGTTTTGCCGGGCGGCAATGCCGCGGCATCGCTCGAGGCGACTTCCGCCGCCGATTCACCGGCCGCGAATGCATCGAATTCGGCGGCCGCGCCGACCGTCGCGCAAGCGGCAGAGCCGGCAACGAGCCAACCCAGTTTGCAGTCGCTGATCGCGCAGTTGAACAAATATCTCAATGATTCCGGCCGGCCCGACCAATATCGCGTCGATCCGCAATCCGCATCGATGATTCAAGAGGTGAATCCGGCCAACGGGGCGGTGATCGCGGAGTTTGCGGCGAGCGAATTCCCGGCCTTGGCGCGCAGCGTCGGCGCCTCAGGATTGCTGGTCGACAGCCTCGCTTGATTGGCCGCGACGAGGGCCACTGGCGCGGCGCAACACGGCTGGCGGACCCGTGGATGCTCGTCATTGCTTGGTATGTTTCTTGCTGCGATCTGCGGAAGACGGCTTAAGTCCGCAGTCACGTTGCCGATAAATCGACGAGTCCAGCACGGGTAGCGAATAATTTATGAGCTCAGCAATTTCCTCATCGACAGCCCCGACGAGTTCCTCGACTTCGGGCGCGGCGGCGGGCAGCTCGCTGATCACCTCGACCGGCATCGGATCCGGCCTCAATATCGGGGCGATCGTGTCGGCGCTCACGACCGCCGAAGGTGCCGGTCAACAGACCGAAATCACGAACCAACAGACTTCGCTGAACGCGCAGCTCTCGGCCTTCGGCACGTTCAGCAGCGCGCTCTCCACGCTGCAGGCGACCGTGACGACGCTCGCAAGCCCCACCGCGCTAGCGGGTTTCACGGCGACGGTTGCCGACAATACGATTGCAACCGCTACCACGACCCCGCAGGCCGTCGCCGGCCAATACACGCTTGCCGTGCAAAACCTGGCGACCGCGGCGAGCTTGAGTTCAGCGCCGGTCCTCGGCGCCGACACGGCGATCGGCACCGGCACCCTGCAGATCTCGGTTGGCAACCAGTCAACCTCGGTCACGATCGACTCGACCAACGATACCTTGGCCGGTATTGCGGCGGCGATCAATGCTGCTCCCAATAATCCCGGCGTGAGCGCGAGCGTTCTGTCGACGACGGCCGGTGAGCGGCTCGTGATCTCGGGCACCGAGACAGGAGCTGCCAATGCGATCACGGTCGCCGAAACTGATGGCGGCACGGGGCTCTCGTCGCTGACCTACAATCCGCTGAGCACCACGAACAGCCTGACGCAGACCCAGCAAGCGCTCGATGCGAATTTCACGGTCAACGGCTATGCCGCGACCAGTGCCAGCAACGTCGTGAGTTCTGCGATCAGCGGTGTCTCGTTCACGCTGCTCGCGCCGACGGCTCCAGCGACGTCGTCGACGCCGGCCGCAACCACGACTCTGACGATCGCGCCAGATACGAGCGCGGCCCAGAGCTCGATCGGCACCTTCGTCACTGCGGTCAATGGCGTACTCTCCGCAATTCAAAGCCTCGGCGGATATAATGCGTCGACGCAAACGGCCGGCCCTTTGAACGGCAATGCGACGCTCGAGGCATTTCAAGACCAGCTGGAAAACATACTCGATACCGTCAACTCGACCTCTTCCGGCGGCGCCGCTTCGCTCGCGGACCTCGGCATCACGGCAGACGCCAATACGGGTCAATTCGACAGCAACACGACGACCCTGGCCAATGCGCTGAGCTCGAATCTGACCGCCGTCGGCAATCTGCTCGGCGGCACCAACGGCATCGCGACCCAGCTCAACGGCCTGCTGACCTCTTACACGGGCCCCGACGGCTTGCTCTCGACGATCACGCAAGGCTTGCAGACCAGCCTCAGCAACGTCTCGCAGCAGCAGACGGCCTTGAATGCACAGTTGGCGGCCTATTCCGCGACGCTCACCGCGCAGTACAACGCGATGGATACCGCGGTCGCGGCGCTCAAAGAGACGCAGACCTATCTGAATGCCGAGTTCAACCCGAGCGCCAACCAAAGCTCGAGCGGCCAGTCGGCCAGCAGCAGCTTGAACGCCGGCACGACCAGTACCTGATAAGGCAGGTACAAGCATGCAGTATTCACAAGATCGCGCCGCACATTACCGCTCTGTTCGCAGCCATGGGCTCGTCGCAGAGGCGAGCCCGACGCGGCTCGTACAAATCGTTTACGAACAAATTCTGTCCGAACTCGCCGCGGCGCAAGGTCGCATGGAACGCATCACGAACCATCTGCCGCTGCACGAAGTCGTCGCCAAGTGCGCCGCGATGAGCAAGGCGATTCGCCTCGTCGGACATCTCGATGCGACGCTGAACATGGAACAAGGCGGCGAAATTGCGGTCAACCTGCGTAATCTTTACGTTTATATGATGGAACGGCTCACCGAGGCGAACGCCCACAACGATACGGCGATCGTGGCGGAGGTCGTGCAGCTGATTCGCAAGGTCAAGAGCGGCTGGGATCAGATCGTCACGGATTCGCGGTGACGCGATCAGAAGCCCGCGCGGCGCTGCAACGCGCGTTGGAACTCTCGCGCGAACTGGCGACGATCGCCGATAGCGGCGAGATCGAGGTGACGATACGCCTCGACGCCGATCGTCTACAGCTACTCAAGGCGGCTTGCGGCATGTTGCGTCCGGCCGACGACCATGAACGCGGTCTGCTGCGGGAGATCATTGCCCTGAACGCTGCAGCGATTGGCACGCTGCAGCACCGCCAGCGCGCGATGGCCCGCGATTTGGATATGATGTCGGTCGGGCGTCGCGCGATGCGAGCCTATTCGGCGACCGGTCTGCGGCGCTGAGATCGAAGAGACGCCAAAAGGGCAACAAGCCATGCCGGACAAGTTCTTTGGCGATGGACTGGTGTTCGAGGATACGCTGCCGCTCTCCTGGACTCCGGGCCCGCTCGTGGAAGGCAGCGAATTGGCGCGGCTGAACGCCGACAACCATCAGCTGCTGGGCGCCGTCTATTCATTGGAAGAGGGGCGCGTCCACGAGGCTCTCAAAGACGAATCCCCCGCATTGGTGCACGAGCTGCAGCGCCTGGAGTTCAAGCTCAACATCTTGCTGCGGCTCACCGCCGAAATGTCGCTGCGCCACAGCGCTTTACCCGCGCCCCGCAAGATTCGCTTGGCCGCGCGCGGCTTGGAGTGGCTCGGCGCCGATGCGCCGGCCGTCGGCAGCACCGGCACGCTGCAACTCTATATCAACCCGGCCGTACCCCAGCCGCTGAAACTCAGCTGCGCGGTCGCGAGCGAGCGCCAAATCGATTCGCAGCGCGCAGCACAGCTGCGTTTTCACGGCGTCAGCACTCTCGTCGTCGAACTCATCGACAAACTCATCTTTCGACATCATCGAAGATTGATCGCCGGCGCCAAACACGCCGCGAAGTAGCGCCGACAGAGCGAAACACCGCACCTGTTTTTGAGGGAACTCCCTACGCCTTATAAGGGTGTTTGCCAACTCCTTTTTTCTCAAGTTCTTCGGTTAGTATGAATCCGACCTGACATTGAGTGAGCAATGTCAAAGGGTTAGACATAATGCTTAAGACTTGACTGGAGATAATGAGTACTCCGTCACACTTTTTAGCGGGAAGGAGTCCCTGATAGTGGTTGAAACGAAAGTTTTGGTGTTCGAGCCCAACGAATCGCAGGCGCGCATCTTGGAAACGATGTTGCGATTTTTGAATATCGAGCCGGTTCAGATCGAGGATTTGGCGCAAATCGGCGCAGCGCTGCGAGTCAGGCCGAGCGAATGGCTCGCCGTGATCGTCGGTGAGGAGATCATAACCGCACGGGGTGCGGCTTTCGTCGAACACTTAAGCGCGCAGCAGCAGCGGCCGCCGATCGTCCACCTGGGCACCAATGGCCTGCCAAAGATCGCCGAATCCAGCGGTGATTTATGCTGGTTCCATCTCGAGGCGCCGGTCAAACACCGGCGCTTGTCGGCATTGCTGGCGCAATTGCGGACGCTGCGCGGCGAGCAGCCGGCGCGCTCATGCAGGCACCGCTATCGCCCGAGCGGTACTTCGCGGGCGATGCGCGACGTGCACCGACTCATCGAGCAGGTCGCACCTTTCGATTCCAATGTGCTGATTCTCGGCGAATCGGGCACGGGTAAGGAAATGGCGGCGCGCCACATACATGAATTGTCGGAGCGCGCCGAGCACCCGTTTGTACCCGTCAATTGCGGCGCGATTCCGGCCGAATTGCTCGAAAGCGAGCTGTTCGGCCATGAAAAAGGCGCGTTTACCGGCGCTTTGTCGACGCGGCTGGGCCGCTTCGAATTTGCCGAAGGAGGAACTCTGTTCCTCGATGAGATCGGTGATATGTCGCTGCAGATGCAGGTCAAGCTGCTGCGTGTCCTGCAGGAGCGCAGCTTCGAGCGCGTGGGCAGCAATCGGACCATTCGTTGCGATGTACGCATCATCGCCGCCACGCATCGCGACCTCGAGGCCGCGATCGGCGATGGACAATTCCGCGAGGATTTGTACTATCGGCTCAATGTGTTTCCGGTGCAGATGCCGCCGCTGCGCGAGCGGCTCGAGGATTTAACGGTCCTCATCGATTTCCTGATCGAACGTCAGGCGCAATCCGCCGGAATGCGCATTCGGCTCGATGCGGATGCGCTCAAATGCCTGGCGAGCAATCCCTGGCCGGGCAATGTACGCGAGCTCGCCAACTTGCTCGAGCGGCTTGCGATTCTTTTCCCGGGGCATCTCATCGCCGCGGACGATTTGCCGGCGCGCTACCGCGGCAACCCAGCCCCAAGCTGGACCGGCGGCAACATGCGCATCGTGGCGCGCAACGAAGCCTTGGCGCGCAACGAATCGGCTGCGAGCGGCGAATCAGCTGCGAGCGGCGAAGCGGATCTCGGCGTTGCAGCGAGCGAGAGCGCGGACAGAGGCCTCGATTTCGACCAAGACAAGATGCTGCCCAGCGGCGGCATCGATTTGAAGGACCACCTCAACGCGATCGAACTCGGCTTGATACGTCAGGCATTGGAAGAAGCCGACGGTACGGTCGCCGAGGCCGCTCGGCTCTTGCGGATGCGCCGCACGACTCTCGTGGAAAAGCTGCGCAAATACCGCTTGAGCGCCTGACGATTAAATGGCGCCGTCGCGCGAAAGTGTGACGCCGTCAACTCTTTGCGCGCAGGCGCCATCCGAGCGTTCCCGCCGAGAATTTGACGGTACCCCGCACTGCGATCGATGAGATGCGTTAACACCATGAATTCTAAGCCCAAGATTCCGAAGGCACGGAAATTGCTCTCCACTTAGGGTATGCAGACCACCGAACTCGAATCGATGCATAGCAGCCGCGCGGAATTGCAAGCCGCATTTCTGGCCTTCGGCTCGGTGTCGGAGCAACTGTCCGGGGCATTCGACGCGTTGCGCGATGAAGTGGCTCAATTGCGCGCGCAACTCGACGAGGCGCATGCCGGCAAGGAGCACCTCGCGGCACGTCTTGCGGCGCTGCTCAACGCGCTGCCCGGCGGCGTATTGGTTCTCGACGAGCGCGGTAGTATTCAGGAATGCAATCCGGCCGCCAGGGAATTATTGGGCGAACCCTTGTTGACGCTCGGCTTCCGGACGGTATTCGCGCGCGCCGCAGTGGATTCAACGCGGGTTCTCGAACACATCGAGTTGCGTAGCGGACGCTTCGTCAACATCTCGCGGCGCGATTTGAGCGGCGGCGGTGAAGTGGTCTTGCTCGCCGATGTCACCGAATCGCACTTGATGCAGGCGTACCTCGCGCGGCAGCAGCGCTTGCTGACACTGGGCGAACTCGCAGCGGGCCTCGCGCATCAAATTCGCACGCCGCTCGCGACCGCGATGCTGTACGCCTCGCAGATGACGCTGCCCGCGCGTAGTGCAGCCGATCTGGCGCGCTGCGCGGAAAAGACCGCCGATAGCCTCAAGCAATTGGATAAATTGGTCACGGAAATGCTGGCGTTCGCGCGCGGCGGTATCGCACGCGAGCCGGTCAGCGTCAGTGCCGTGCTCGAGCAGGTCGCGCAATGGCTGCGCCCCGCGCTGCGCGCCGGCGTCACGTTGACGATACGCACCGATGCGCCCGAATTGACCGTGCGTGCCAACGCTTCGTCCTTGGTCTCAGCGGTTCTGAATCTCGCGACCAATGCGCTGCAGTCGGCCGTTGCCGATCTGGATCTGGAACTCCTTGCCCGCCGCGCGGGCAGGGATCGCGCCCAAATCGTCGTGAGCGACAACGGTCCCGGCGTGCCTTTGCTGCTGCGCGAGCGCATTTTCGAACCGTTCTTTACGACCAGAGCCCGCGGCAACGGCATTGGTCTCGCGATCGTCAAATCCGTCGTCGAGGCGCATCAGGGCAGCGTTCGGCTCGCCGATTCGCCGCGCGGCGCCAAATTCATCATCGATTTACCCGCAGAGGAATCTACATGACGCAGACGAACGAGGCGGTTCTGGTCGTCGAAGACGACGTTGCGCTACGAGAAGCATTGGTCGACACCTTGCGCGCCGCGGGCATCGCGGCGGTCGCCGAGGCCGACGCGGCCGGCGCGTTGCGGCGCTTGGAGCAGGAGTGCATCGCGCTGGTGATCTCGGACGTGCAAATGCCGGGGCCCGACGGTCATCAGTTGTTGTCGATGATCAAGCGCAAGTTTCCGGAGCTGCCGGTGGTCTTGATGACCGCCTACGGCACGGTCGCGCAGGCGGTCGCCGCGATGCGCGACGGCGCTACGGATTACATCGTGAAGCCGTTCGAAGCCAAGGCGCTGATCGACATGGCCCAGTGCCGTCTCGCGAATCGATTGATTCCCAATGAAATGATCGCCGTCGATCCCGAATCGAGGCGCCTGTTGACACTGGCTCAGCGAATTGCGGAAACCGACGCGACGCTGTTGATCACGGGCGAGAGCGGCACCGGCAAAGAGGTCTACGCGCGATTCATTCGGGACAATTCAGCGCGCTCCGACAAGCCCTTTGTGGCCATCAATTGCGCGGCGATTCCGGAGAACATGCTGGAAGCGACTCTGTTCGGCTACGAAAAGGGTGCATTCACGGGTGCGCAGGGTGCGCATGCCGGCAAATTCGAACAAGCGCAGGGCGGCACTTTGCTGCTCGACGAAATATCGGAGATGAGCCTGGGCTTGCAGGCCAAGATCCTGCGCGTCCTGCAGGAACGCGAAGTGGAACGTTTGGGCGGCACGCGCACGATCAGCCTCGATGTGCGCGTCATCGCGACCTCGAACCGCGACTTGCCCGCGGAGGCTCGGGCCGGTCGCTTTCGCGCCGACCTCTTCTACCGGCTCAACGTCATGTCACTACGTTTACCCGCACTGCGCGAACGCCGCGGCGATATTCTGCCGCTGGCGCGGCGTGCGCTGAAGGCCTGCGCGCGAGGCGCCAATGCGCCGCTCGTTCTGTTGCGCGAGGCCGAGCAGTCGTTGCTGCGGTACGACTGGCCGGGCAATGCGCGCGAACTCAACAACATCGTGCAGCGTGCCGCCTGGCTCGCGTCGGGCGGCGAGATCACCGCGGCGGCGCTCGATATCGGCGGGGAGCAAGGCTGCGGCCACGCGGACCTGACCGGACATATCGCGATGCCGGACCGCGCCGATCATGCGTCGCGAGCCCAACAGGGGGATGCCGGCCTCGATCACGATCTCAAGGAGCGCGAGCGTGAATTGATACTCGCGACGCTGCGCGTGACCGCAGGCAGCCGCAAGTTGGCCGCGGAGCGCTTGGGCATCAGTCCGCGCACGCTGCGTCACAAGCTGCAGCAGCTCAAGGCCTCCGGTGTCAGCGTGCCCGGTTCGCACGAGCAGCAGTTGCTGAGCGCATAAGTCATGAGCAGCATTCAGATCTCGCAGGTGCTGGCCGAGATGCGTGCGCTGCAGGCGCGCGCGAGCGGCACGCAAACGGAGGCGCCTCAGTCGATCGCGGAGCCGTCCGACTTTGCCAATATGATGAAAAATCAAGTCGACAACGTCGCGAAGATGCAAAACACGGCGCAAGCACTCGCCAATTCCTATGAGGCCGGCGACAAGAGCGTCGATCTGACCAAAGTCATGCTCGAAGTGCAAAAAGCGAGCCTCGCGTTTCACGCGATGACCGAGGTCAGGAACAAGCTCATCGATGCCTATACCCAAGTCATGAACATGTCGGTTTGATCGAAGGCAAGAGGCTTAACGCATGGCTGAAATCGTCGCAACAGCGCCCAAAGGCATACTGGATACCGTTCCCGGGCTCAAGCAAGTCGCATTGCTCACGGGTGTCGCAGCGGCGGTAGCCGCGGCCATTTGGCTCGTGCTTTGGTCTCAGGGCCAGAACTACACGGTCCTCTACGGCCAGCTATCGGACCGTGAAAGCGGTCAAGTCATGGACGCACTGACGGCCGCGGGCATCGAATTCAAATTGAATCCATCGGGCGCCGTGCTGGTGCCGGACTCCAAGGTACAAGAAGCCCGCATACGCCTGGCGAGTCAGGGCCTGCCGCAGAGCGATGCGATGGGCATTGAGATGATACAAAAGGAATCATCGCTCGGAACGAGTTCGATGATGGAAAGTGCGCGCTATCAATCGGTGCTCGAAACCGAGCTCGCCCGGACGATCATCAAGGTGCAAGGGGTTCAGACCGCACGAGTGCATCTCGCATTGCCCAAGCCCTCCGTATTCCTGCGCGATTCGCATAAAGCGACGGCGTCGGTGATGCTGCAGCTCTACCCGGGGCGGCGATTGGAGCCGGGTCAAGTGGCGGCGATCGTGCATTTGGTGGCATCCAGCGTGCCGGAACTCTCCGCGACCGACGTGACGCTCGTCGATCAGGCCGGCACGCTGCTCAACTCGTCCGACAACGATTCCGAAACCGCCGTCAGTACTCGGCAGTTCGAATACACGCGCAAGCTCGAGGAAAGCTACCAAAAGCGCATCGTCGAGCTTCTCGAACCGATGGTCGGCGTGGGCCGCGTGCGGGCGACCGTGACCGCGGATCTCGATTTTACGGTGACCGAGGAAACCCGCGAGAATTACGATCCGCAAAAGACCGCCGTGCGCAGCGAACAAACCAGCAGCGACACGCACAAGGCGGGAGACGGCGGCGCCGAGGGCATCCCCGGCGCGCTCAGCAATCAGCCGCCGGGCACTGCCGGCGCACCCGCGATACCCGGCGCGCCCGGAACGGCGCAAACCGCAACGGCGACCAACACGCCGAGTTCGAGTTCCTCGCGCGCCACGCGCAACTTCGAAATCGACCGCACCTTGCAATACGTCAAACAGCCGATCGGCACGCTGAAGCGCCTCAATATCGGCGTCGTGCTCGACGACTGGCAAAAGGTCGACGACAAGGGCGTGGTCACGACCACGCCGATGAACGATACCGATATCAAGCGCTTCAACCAGCTCGTGCGCGAGGCCATCGGGCTCAAAGAGGATCGCGGCGATCAATTGAACGTGATGAATCAAGCCTTCAAGACCGATGCGCCCCTGGCGCCGGTCGAGGCTCTGCCGTTCTGGCAGCAGCCCTGGGTCACCCAATTGGCGAAGCAAGGCGTGGGTGCTCTGCTGGTGCTGATCGTCGCATTTTTGGTGCTCCGGCCGCTCATGAAGTCCTTGACCAGATCAACGCCCATGTACGCCGAATCGTCGGGCGGCGAATTGAGCGGCGACAAGGTGACCCTATCGGCCAGAGGCGAGAAGGAACCGATCAAGCTCGCCCCGAGCTTCGAACAACAAGTCGCGGCGGCGCGTTCGCTCGTGATCCAGGATCCCAAGCGCGCCGCGCAAGTCGTCCGAGATTGGGTCGCCGCCGATGGCTAACAAGGCGGATGGCCTGCAAGGCACGCAACGCGCGGCGATTTTGCTCATGAGTCTGGGCGAACAGGACGCCGCGAATCTGCTCAAGCAGCTCGACGCGAACGACGTGCAGAGATTGGGCATTGCGATGACCGAGCTTCAAGACGTGTCGCGCGATCAGATGACCTCGGTCTTGCAGAATTTCATCGGCGTGGTCGACGGCAAGGCCGAATTCGCCTCCTCTTCGCAAGATTACGTGCGGCGCGTGCTGACTCAAGCCGTCGGCAAGCAAAAGGCCGATTTATTGCTCGACCGGGTCTCGGGCGGCCAGGCCGGTCAGGGTATCGAGGCACTCAAGTGGATGGAGGCGAAAGCCGTCGCACAAATCATCAGCGGCGAGCACCCGCAGATTGCGGCGCTGGTGCTCTCCTACCTCGAAGCGGAGCAGGGCGCGGCCATATTGGCGCTGTTGCCCGAGGAAATGCGCACCGAGGTCCTGATGCGAATCGCATCGCTGAACGAGGTGCCGCAATCCGCGCTCAATGAACTCGACCACCTCGTCGAAAAGCAGGCAAATGTGCCGGCACCGGCAGCGCTGCGGCAAATCGGCGGACCAAAAACCGTCGCCAATTTGCTCAATGCAATGAAGAAGGACAAGAGCGGCGAGGAACTCGGCAAGATCGAACAAGCGGATGCCGAGATGCATCAGAAGATCAAGGATCTGCTGTTCATCTTCGACAATCTGCTCGATATCGACGACCGCGGCATTCAAGCGGTGCTCCGCGACGTGGGATCCGACGTGCTCGCGCTGGCGTTGCGCGGCGCCGAGCCGGAGGTGCAGGACAAGATCATGCGCAACATGTCGAAGCGAGCCGCGGAAATTCTCAGGGACGACATGGAGGCTCGCGGTCCGGTAAAACTCGCCGAAGTCGAAGCGGCCCAGAAGGAGGTCGTCACGATCGCGCAGCGTCTTGCCGAAGAGGGAACGATCAGCCTGGGCGGAAAGGATGGCGGCGACTATGTCTAAAGTGGAGGTCTGGTCACCGCCCGACATGAGCAATGTCGGTACCGCGAAAATGGCCACGGTCGGAGGACTCGCGGATTTGCAGGCCGAAGCCTATAAGGAGGCCTTTGAACAAGGCCTCGCCGAAGGCCGCGAGGCCGGTCAAAAGGAAGCGCGCGTGCAGGTCGAGCGTCTTGCCGGCATGTTCTTCGATCTCGCGAAGCCTTTCGAGGTGCTCGACGAGGAGGTCGAGCGCGAATTGCTGACTCTCGCGATGGCGCTCGCCCGGCAAATCGTCCGGCGCGAATTGAAAACTGATCCCACGCAGATCATCGGGATCATCCGCGAGGCGATCGCGGCATTGCCGGTCGCGGCTCGGGAGGTTCGCGTGCACCTGCACCCCGAGGACGCCGCCGTGGTGCGCGTGCATCTCGCGCCCACCGAGAGCGAACGCGCGTGGGCGATCGTCGAGGACCCGGTGATGGCGCGCGGTGGATGTCAGGTCACGACCTCGACTTCACGCATCGATGCGCGCTTGGAGACGCGGCTCGGTGCGATCCTGAGCGAATTGTTGGGCACCGAGCGCGAGCTGCGCGGTCCGCGCGGCGGAAATCCGGCATGAGCGAGACGCAACTGCGGCGGCCGCGGCCCAAGCAATGGGCGCAACTCCTCGCTCAAGCGCGCACCCGCATGGTCAATTCAGGCGCGATCGTCGTCGAAGGTACGCTGAGCCGCATGGTCGGCATGACACTCGAGGCGATCGGATGCGAGGCCGCCGTGGGCGGACGCTGTCTCGTGGATACGGCGGAAGGCAAACAAGTGGAAGCCGAAGTCGTCGGGTTCTCCGGCGACAAATTATTTCTGATGCCGACGGGCGACATTCGTGGGCTCATGCCCGGCGCACGGGTCATCCCGATCAACAGCGTATCCGCGATACCCGTCGGCGACGGGCTGCTCGGAAGAGTGCTCGACGGCGCGGGCCGGCCGCTCGACGGACTCGGGGAATTGCGTTGTACGGAACGCTTGGCGTTGTCGGCCGAACCGATGAATCCGCTGATGCGTCGCGCAATCCGCGATCCGCTCGATGTCGGCGTGCGCTCCATCAATGCACTGCTGACGGTCGGCGGCGGCCAACGCATCGGACTGTTCGCGGGCTCCGGCGTCGGTAAATCCGTGTTGCTGGGCATGATGACCCGCTACACCAAAGCCGACGTAACGGTCGTCGGTTTGATCGGCGAGCGCGGCCGCGAAGTTCAGGATTTTGTCAGCAATACCTTGGGGCCGGACGGAATGCGGCGCGCGGTCGTCGTGGCGACGCCCGCCGACAATCCGCCGCTGATGCGCCTGCACGGCGCGTGGCTTGCGACGGCAATCGCGGAATATTTCCGCGATCGCGGGCTCAAGGTGCTGTTGCTGCTCGATTCGCTGACTCGATTCGCACAGGCGCAGCGCGAAATTGCATTGGCGATCGGCGAGCCGCCCGCAACCAAGGGCTATCCGCCCTCGGTGTTCGCGCGGCTACCGCAGTTGGTCGAACGCGCCGGCAATAGCGACCGCGGCATCGGATCGATCACCGCCTTTTACACCGTTCTCGTCGAGGGCGACGATCAGAACGATCCGATCGCCGATGCGGCGCGCGCGATTCTCGACGGCCACATCGTGCTGTCGCGCCGATTGGCGGAGAACGGCTTGTATCCGGCCATCGACATCGAGGCGTCCATCAGCCGCGCGATGCACCAGATCTCGACCCGCGAGCAACTCGATTTAGCCATGAGGTTCAAACAAGTGTATTCCGTCTACCAACAAAATCGCGATCTGATCACGGTCGGCGCATACCGGCGAGGCGCCGATCCGCGCGTCGATCTTGCCGTGGAGCAATGGCCGAAAATATTGGAGTTCTTGCGCCAGGACATGTACGAGCCGGTGGGCTTCGAACGAAGTTATGCGGATCTGCACAAACTCGTGACGCAATTCTCGGCGCCAGCGGCGCCAACGGGCCGATAGTGTCGTGACAACCATGAAATCCAAAAGATTCGAGCCAATCCGGGATATCGTCGCCAATTCCGCACATGAACTGAGCCGTGCCATGGCCGACGCCGGGCGTCGCGTTGCAGACTTGGAGCGGCAGCATGATCAGCTCAAGATCTACCGCGACGAATATATGCGCAGGGCGGCGCAATCCGGCGCCATGGATGCCGTGCGCATGCAAAACTATCGCGCCTTTCTCGATCGATTGACCGATGTGCTGCGCCAGCACGTGCAACGGCTGGGTGTGGCGCGGGCCGAGTATGAGTCCCGGCGCGCTCAATGGAGCGAGAAGCGAATTGAAGCGGAGTCTCTCGGGCGTGCGGTGCAGCGTTTTCGGCACGAAGAGCAGCAAGCCGCCGATCGTCGCGAACAGCGCGAGGGAGACGAGTCCGCGCTGCGTCTATCGCTGGCGGCGGGGCCCAGGGAAGGCCGGTAAAGCCGCGGTTGGCATGCCGATTGCACCTGCTGGGGTATGAACGCAACGCAACCGGTCTTGCAAGTCACGATTCCGAACGATGCTTTGGCGGCGATAGGCGCTGCGCCCGGCGCGACTCCCGCTAGGGGCGTGAAATCGAAAGATTTCGCGATCCTTTTGACCGTGGCTGCCAAGAATACCGACAAGAATGCGGCCGCGGCGGGCGTCGCTGCGCCGACGCCGATCGGCTTGGCCTTGCCGTCGCTCGGCAATCCGCCGCCGCCTTTGCCGCTTGCCACCGGCATCGTAACGCAGCCGGTCTCACCGGCCGCAACGAATTCGCCAAGTAAGGGGTTTACGACCGACCTCGGCGCAGCGGCGCCGGCCGTACCGGCAACAGCAATCACGGCGGGCGCGACGGCACCGGGAGACCCCGCAGGTGCGAATCAGGCCGCATTGTCACGGCAGCAGGCGCTGATCCGTGCAGGCGCGAGCGAGGGCGACGGCGCGGGCGACGGCGCGGGCGACGGCGTGGGCGAAGGCGTGGGCGTCGGCGTGGGCACGGGCGCGGATGCGGGTGCTGCGATTGCGCCGAGCCAGCGATCCTCGTTGGTCCCAATCGATGCAACCGTTGCGCAAGATCCGTCGAACCAGCCGCTCGCCGCAAACTTGCTCGACGCGGCCAATGCCGGCGCATCCAATTCGCAAATCACGCAACTCAAACAAATCGCTGCATCCAAGCAGCTCGCAGCCGATGCGGCGAGCGCCTCGGGCGCCCTTGCCAAAGCCGACGGCAATCAGGGACCAAGCCCGACACGGTCCACCGGCGCGGCATCGGAGGCGCGAGTACATGCGAGCGGGTCAGTCTCTTCGGCCCCCGATGGCGCGACCCGCAGCTCCGGCGCCGCGCCGGGCTCGTCGAGCGCCGCCGTCGCCGATCCTCCCCAGAGCGCCCTTGTCTTGAGTTTCGGCGCGCAGATCCAAGCCGACGCGAGCGACTCGGCGCCCGCATCGCCGGTACCAGTCAAAGCCACCGGTATCGCCCCCACGGCTGCACTGTTTGCGCCCGGCACTGCCGCATCCTCGGTCGAGGCCGAGGCGACGGCCGACGCCGGCGCCGCGATCGCGCCGGCTCAGATTGGTGCGTTCGCCGCGATGCTCGGCGCCGCCGATAAGCGCGGCCACGACACCGCAATAGATACCGTGGATGCGGCCGGCGCAGCGGGCGGCTCGGCGGCGGGCGGCTCGCCTGCTTCCGACGGCGCTGCGGCGCTGCAAGCAAACGCGAGTCAATTGCCGCCGACGGTCAGCGCAACGATGACGGACGGTCTTGCGAAAATCGACGCCGGCATCAACACACCCGAATTCTCCCAGGCGCTCGCGGATCGCGTCTCGTGGATGGCCGGCAACAATCTCAATGGCGCTACGCTGCAGGTCAATCCGCCGCAGCTCGGGCCGATCGAATTACGCGTCTCGGTCGAGAATGGCCATGCGCAGGTGTGGCTCAGCGCCCATAGTCCGGCCACATTGGACGCTCTGCAGTCGAGTACGCCAAAGCTGCGCGAGATGCTGAGTTCGCAAGGTTTCGTCCAGGTCAGCGTCGATGTCTCGCAGCGTTCGTTCCAGGATCGCTCCCCGTATCCGCAGAACAGCCAGTGGACGCCATCCTCGGAAGACGAAGCCGCGGCGGCGACGTCAGCGGTTGGTGCAGCCGCATCGCCTCGTGCCGCACTCGGCGTGGTCGATGCCTATGCCTAGCTCAGCCGCGCTTTCATTCAGGCCAAACCGCCGCTGATCGATATGATTTGTCCGGTGATGTAGGCGGCTTCCTCGGACGCGAGAAATGCGACCAGACTCGCCACCTCGTGCGCCGATCCGGCACGCTTCATCGGCACGATCTCGGCGATACGCGCCGCATCGAACGAAGGACTCGCCATGCCGGTCGAGATGATTCCCGGAGCGACCGCGTTGACTGTGATCCCGCGGCTGGCGACCTCGAGGCTCAAGGCCTTCGTGGCCGCATTGAGCGCGCCTTTGGCGGCGGCATAGTTGACTTGACCGCGATTGCCGATCAGTGCCGTGACCGAGGATATGTTGACGACGCGGCCCCATCGCGTTCTGATCATCGGCAGAATGAGTGGCTGCGTGACATGATAAAAGCCGTTGATCGATACGTCGATGACCCGATGCCATTGCGCGGTGGTCATGCCCGGAAATGCGGCATCGTCGTGTATGCCCGCGTTGTTGACGAGGATTTGGATCGGGCCCCGCTCGATGACGGCCTCGAGCGCCGCTCGGGTCGCCGCTTCCTCGGTAACGTCGAAACATATCGCCTCGGCCCGGCCGCCGGCGGCGATGATTTCGGCGGCCAGCGTCTGTGCGGCGACGGCACCGCGATTGGCATGAACGTAGACGTGGTGTCCTTCTTTGCCGAGACGGCGGCAAATCGCCGCGCCAATGGCGCCGCTGCCTCCGGTCACGAGCGCGCGCTTGATGGTCTGACTCATGCATTCACCGTGCGGTTCAAGGCCCTTTTGCATCTTGCAGGGCGATAGTAGCGCGTCCGCTCAGCAGAGTTGCAATGTCGGATCCCTCGGCCGAATATTCGTTTTGGTTTTTGGCGGCACGGATTGCGAATTCATAAACGACGGAGTCTTGATCACCGGCAACACGCGTGGCCTCGCAAATCAAATCGCCGGTGATGTCGTCGAGTCGCGCGACTTCGAGCCTGACGCCGCGCACGCTCGCGAGATATCCCGCTCGCGGCGAACCGGCGGGCGGGCCCGCGACCAGAGCGCCATGCACCGCCATGGCCTGGGCCGCGTATTCGATACCGCAGGCGACGCCGAGGCGGCCATTCGCGCGTAGCGGATGGTCGGCGCATCGGTGCGTGCCGCTGCGACAGCGGATCCGATGCGCATCCCAGTCGAGCACCTCGTCGAGCAGGCACATGCGGCCGTGATGCGGTATGCGCATCTCGATCCAGGCGCGGTCTAGCGGCATGGGCTCACCTCGATCGCGAGCCGAGTGTCATCCAGATAATCGAGCGTCGTGCGGCCATGCTCGCGCAGCGCGAGTTGCCGCAGCAGCGGTAGTCCGCGGGCCGCCGGAATCGAGAGCCGCAGAGCCTCGAGCTGGGGCTCGACGAGCGTATCGGATGCGCTCTCGGTCATGCTTATCGCGATCCTTGCGATCGACGAGGAACGCTGCTCCGACGCGAGTACCAGAGCGATTCCAAACGCCTCGGGAATCGGACGCTTGGCGTGCAAGGGCTGCGGATATTCCGAGTCGTAGGCCGCGAGCAGCACCGGCTCGCGCTCCACGCAGACGTGCGCGACGGCTTCCAGGAGCCCCGCGCCGAAACTCGCGTCGAATGCGCACAGCACATTGGATGCGCACATCGAACCGGTCGCGATACTCCAATAGCCCGCCGCTGCATTGTGTACGGAGTTCGCGAACCGAGTCGGGGATATTTCGCGGCTTGCGGCGGCGAGCGCTAGGCAAATCTCATGACAGTTGTGGCCATCGGCGCCCGACGACGAAAAGACGCTCGGCAGGTCGGCCGGATTCATGCCGGCCTGCCGGGTGGCTTCCAGCCCGATGCCGATCGCGAGTTTCACGACGCGACCCGTGCGCCGGCGTTCCGCGGCCGGCAACAGCGCGGGCGCTTCAAGTACGGTGGCAGCGGATCGATAGGCGCGGCAATCCGTCAGTATGGCCGCGGCCTCCGGCCAGCCCTCCAAGCCCGGACCCAGGACTCCGATACCCTCGACGTACGCCGAAAAGTTCATTCGGCGCGCCCGAAAATCAGACTGCAGTTGGTGCCGCCGAAGCCGAACGAATTGCTGAGCACGCGCGCAAGCGGGTAGCGCCGATTTTCCTTTAGATAATGCGCGGTCAATAGGGGGTCGACCTGGCTCGTTTGCACGCCGCCGGGCATCAGGCGGTTCTGCAATGCGAGCGCGCAGATGACGGCCTCCAGCGCTCCCGCCGCGCCCAGCGTGTGGCCGGTCGCGCCCTTCGTCGAGCTGCAGGGCGTCATCGGTCCGAACACCGCGGTCACCGCGTGGCTCTCGGACCGGTCGTTGCTGGGAGTCGCCGTGCCATGGAGATTGATGTAGTCGATGGCGTCCGCATCGAGATTCGCCGAGGCCAGTGCGGCGCGCATCGCCATGCGGGCGCCCAGGCCTTCGGGATGCGGCGCCGACATGTGATATGCGTCGTTCGACTCGCCGACGCCGAGCAGCAATACGTCGTCGGCATCCAAACTTTTGGGTTCGCGCTCGAGCAGTGCAAACGCAGCGGCCTCGCCGATCGAGATACCGTCGCGTGCGACGTCGAAAGGGCGGCACGGCGCCTTCGACGTGAGCTGCAAGGAATCAAATCCATAGAGCGTCGTCAGACACAGAGAATCGACGCCGCCGACGACCGCCGCGTCGATGAGCCCGGATTCCAGGAATCTTCGTGCGGATGCAAATACTTTGGCGCTGGACGCGCATGCGGACGATATGACTACGGCGGGGCCCTCGAGCATCAGCCGCCGGCGCACGTAATCGGCGACCGAAAAGGAGTTTTGGGTCGCGCCGTAATCGAACTCCGCGGGTAGCGCGCCGGAGAGCGCATCGCGCCGACGGTAAGCCTGTTCGGTCTGCAAGATTCCCGCGGTGCTCGTGCCGAGGATGACGCCGATTCGACGGGCTCCCCATCGGCCGGCGACCGCGTTGACGGCCTCGAGGAATCCATCTTCGTTGAGCGCAAGTTCGGCGAGCCGATTGTTGCGGCAGTCGTAGCGGCGCAGAGGCGCGGGGATCGCTTGGCTATCGACTTCCGCGACTTCGCCGACGTAGGTGTCGAGCCGCGCCGTTTCGAACTCGCAGGGTCTCAGGCCGCTGCGCTGCCCGCTCAAGGAACCGAGCGTTTGCACGAGCCCCCGGCCGATGCAGCTGGTTGCCGTGAATGTCTTGAGGTGCAGCGGCTTCATCGGCAGCTCATTCCAACGCGGCGCGCAAAGTCATGGGCCGCAAGCGCCGCTCAGCAAGGGCATCGAGCAGGCGCGGCAGGACCTCGTGGATCACGCGACCGCCGCCGCGAATATGCGCCGCATTGCCGTCGTGCAGCAGCAGGATGTCACCGCCGCCCAGTGCATTGGTCAAGCGCCGAAGCACGGTATTCGCGTCCTTGTCGAGGGTGTCGAATCCGCGCCGGGTCCAGCTCGCGAGGCGCAGTTGCTGGCGGGCCAGCACCGGCTCCAGAAACGCATTGCGCAATCCGGCCGGCGCACGAAAAAAGCCGGGCGCGATGCCGGTGAGTCTCTCGATGCAGTCCTGCGCGCGGCTGATTTCCGCCGCGATCGATTTTGGGCCCAGCAGCGAAAACGTATGCGGATGTCGATAGCTGTGATTTTCGATCGCGTGCCCGCGCAGGTGGATCTCGCGCGCGAGATCGCCATGCCGCTCCAGCCGTTCGCCGATGCAGAAGAACGTCGCGCTCGCGCCGCGCTCCTGCAAAATGGACAAGACCCGCGGAGTGACTTGCGGGTCCGGACCGTCGTCGATCGTGATCGCGACACCGCCGCGCGCCGCGGCCGCCACGGGGAGACGCGTCCAGTTCGGGCCGAGCAGCTTGCTCTTCGGCCATAAACCGGCGGACGTCAACGCGAGCTGATCGGCAACGACCAAACCGAGCGCCCATGGCCAAATGGCCGGTCGAACGAGCGCCGCGGCTCCCGCGGCGAGATGGATTGCCGCGGAACTCGCGATGAAGGGCGAGGGACTCCAAGGCCGCTTCGCTGGGCGCGTCATAGATATCCTGATTCCAAAAAATACTCCCACAGCGCGAGCCACGTGTTCCAGTCATGACCGCCGGCAATGATCCTGCAGGCCGTCGACGGCAGCGCGGCTGCCATGATCTGCTGGGTCTGCGCGAACCGGTCCTCGCGTCCAAACCCAAGATACACAAGCGTCGCCGATTCAGAGCACCTTTTGATGAACGACCAAATTCGCCGCTCGTCGTCGCCGTCCGCAGGTTCGCGCGGCGACCAGGCGGCCAGTCCTCCCGCAGCGGCAATCTCGCCGGCCACGATGCGGCTGCCTAGATAGGGCGCCAGCAGGCAGACGCCGTCGATTTCGCGCGGGTAGCTGCTGGCGAAATCGAGCGCGACATAGCCGCCGAGCGAAATCCCGACCAGCCATAATTGGGCGTACCCGAGCCGGCGCGAGGGCGCTACGATCTCGTTGCGCAGCCGGGTCAGCGCGCCGCGGTCGGTCAAGAATTCCGGCTCGATATCGATGCAAGACAGATCCGCGTTGATTTCCCGCTCCTGCATCGCGTGTAAGAAGTTCGCCGCGATGACGTCCTCGGGGGACTGATACGCGCCCGGCAACACGATCAGGTGCGTGCTTGCGATTGCGCCTCTTTGCGCCGGCTCGAATAGGCTACGCATGAGACCCACGCGACGCGAGCAGCGCGGAAAAGATCAGCGCGAAAAACGCGCCCGGGGCGACGCTCGTTCCGAGCGCCTCGAGCACGGGAACTTGCGAGAACGACAACAGGCCGAAGCCGGCCACGGTCGCAAGATTCGCGATCGCGAGAGCGGCGATCGTCAAGGGATCGAGGCCCTCCAGCGTGCGCTCGGCGCCGGACTGCGCGCGGTCGAAGAACAGCGCATAGTTGGAGCCGACTGCAACGATCAGCAGCATCCCGACCAAATGCAGAATCGTCAGTTGCTGACCGGCGCCGACGAGCAGCGCGGCCGCGCACGACACGGCGATGATCAAGGGCGCCAACACGCGCGCGACCCGCAACGGCGAGCGCAAAGCGACCGCGAGCAGCAACACGATCGCTGCGAATCCGCCGAGAGATAATTGAATCGCCTCCGACAAATAGCCGCTGTAGAGTTCGTCCGATTGCTGCTTCAGATCCAGCACCGTCGCGGAATCACAATGGTCGCGCCCCAGCGCCGCGCGCAGCGCCGCGACATCGATTTCCTTGGGAGCGGCGCCGCCTACCGGATGCAGAGGCATCAAGGCATTCCAGCGCGGCCCCTCGTGCAGAATCAGCGCACCGAACTCGACCTTCAGCGACGTGCCGTCGAGATCGGCCGCCGTGATCGGGGCTGCGTCGCGCGCGGCGGCCACGTCCTCGAGGAACGGCGTCAGCCGCTCGCTGCGTATCGGCAAATCCGCGCTGGCGAGCGCCAAGCGGGAGCGCAATTCCGCGCTGTCGGGCAAACTGCGCCGTCGCTTTTCCTGCATCGCAAGGCTCGGCAGGATATTGGCGGGACTGTCGAATCCTGCGATTGCGTCCGACTCGACGAGCCGATCGAGCGTCGCACCGGCCTGTTCGGCGCCTTGCAGCACGCTTTGCAAATCTGCTCCCGACACGACGATGAGATCGCGCACATCCGCCGCACCCAAATCGGCGCGCAGGCGCGCGTCATAGGCCTGATCGCTTGCCGATAGCGGACTCAAGGCCGACAGCTCGCGGTTCCAGAGTGTGTCCCGATGCAAGTACAGCACGAGTGCCGAGCCGCCCAGCGCGGCGAAGGCGAGCAGCTGCGGATACGGGATGCGCCGCAGCGCGCGCGCAATGGCCAATCCGGCCGGGGCGACATTGCGAATACTCAAGCCGGGTGGCACCAGCTGTGGAAGCACGAATCGTGTCACCAAGGCCGCCGCGATCAAGCCGCTGATCGAATAGGCCCCGAGCTGAGCCAAGCCGGGAAATCCCGACGCGAGCAGCGACGCGAAACCGCAGACCGAAGTCAACATGCCGAGGCGCACCGTCGGCCAATAATGGCGCCGCCACTCCGAAAACCCTTGGCTAGGCGGGTCGGATCGATGCGCCTGCACGAAGTAATAGATCGAGTAATCCACGGATTCGCCGATCAGCGTAATGCCGAATCCCAAGGTAACGGCATGCACGGCGCCGAACCCCAACTCTACGGCCGCGACGCCGGCGAGCGCGCCGGAAGCGACCGGCAGCAGCCCCAGCAAAACGGCCGCCGCGGAGCGGTAGACCAAGAGCAGCATCATGACGATTAGACCGGAGCTCGCAATCGATAAGCGCACCGCAGCCTGCACGATGTGGCTGCGCGCCCTAACCGCAAACACGCCGGGGCCCGTCATGCCGAGTTGCAACCCCGCGGCGGCGGTGCCGGGTTCCTGCCGCCGGGCGAGCTCGAACGCCGTCTGGATCGCGTTGATCGCCCGCTGCTGGCCGTCGGTATCGGAACCCGCGGCGCGCGTCGTGGCGACGAGAAGCGCGCGCTGCCCGTCGCGCGAACTCCAGGCGTCATCGATCGTAATCGGTCCCGGAACGCGCTGCAGCCGGTCGACGATCTGCAGCATCTCGCCGGTAGGATCCCGCGGCAACAATGATTTCAACCACAGGCCGGCGGGCGACGCGAGATCATCGAGCGTCTCCAGAATCGCCGCCTCAAGTCCCTGCGCGGAGAAACGTTGCGGATCGACCGCATTGCTTAAGGCATATCGGTGTTGAAACAGGAACTCACGATCGCGCAGCGCATTCGACGGCCGGCCGTTGTCGATCGAATCGAATTCAGGTGCCGTCTGCAGACTTGCCGCCATCGCCGCCGAGACCCGTGCGCGGCCCGCGGCATCGCCGCCCTCGATTGAGCACAAGATCAAGCGCGACGCCGGGCCATCGCGCAGCTGATCGACCAGCAGCCGCTGCAGCGCCGTGGGGTGCGCGGGCAGAAACGCCGACAGATCGGTGATGTAGCGAGCGCGTACGACAATCAGGGCCGCGAGCATCATCAGGATCAGCCAGAGCGCCAGAGCCGAAGCACCGCGCTTGGTCATGGTGCGGTCGCATTGCGCAGCGTCATCAGCGAGCGATCGCCGTCGGTTTGCCTGACCTCGATATGCAGCAGAGTGTCGCGCGCACCGTCGATCTCGATGCGCGCGACCGATTTCGCGAGCGCGGCGTCCAACGGTACCAACTCCAAGGTCCAGCGCGCCAAAGTACCACCGAACTCGACTTTGAAAACCCGTTCGAGGCCGGCTCGATCTCCCGCCAAGGTCGCGCGGATGCTGGCGACGAACGGCGCGATCGGTGGATAGTCGCGCAGGTTTAACACATGCCGGTGCCGGCCACGCTGCACGACGATCTGATCGCCGTCGACCGTCAGCGATTCGATACGAGGTTCGACGGTGCGCTTCTCGAGACGATCGGGCGCGTCGTATATCAATTCTCCGCGCGATTCCAAGGGCCGTTTGAGCAGGCTCAAGAATTGTTGTTCGATGAATTCCGAGCGGCCGTGTTTGTGCGTGGCGAGCAGTTCCATGAGCCGGTCGAAGTCGGTGCTCTGGCCGTGCGCGCTCGCGTACAGCAGCGTCATGGCGCAGATGCAGCAGAGGGCGCGCATCAGCGGGCCCGCTCTTCGGCGTGCGGCTGCCAAAAATCGAAAAAATTGAACCAGTTGTACGGGTCGCTGCGGCAATACCGGTCGAGCAGCGCTGCGTAGCGATCGATTGCATCGCGCACGGCGGCCGCGCGCGCGCCGGCAGGAATGTTGGTAAAGTCGGCGAGCGGCTCGAATACCACGTGGTAGCGGTTGGCGCCGCGATATAGGCCGACCATGAAAAACACCGGACATCCAATGATCGCCGCGGCGCGCATCGGACCGGTCGGCAAATACGCGCGCTCGCCGAGCAGCGTGACCGCCTGCATCGGCTCGTGGCCAAGCGTTCGATCTCCCAATACACCGACGAAGCAGCCGCCTTCCAGGCGCTGCGCGATCTTGAGCATCGCATCGATGCGGCCGAGCCCGATTGTTTCGGCGGAAATTCCGGGATTGATCGCCGCGAAAATGGCGTTCAGCTTGATCGCGTTGCGTTCGTACATCGCCATCGCAACATGGTGGCCCGGCTGGCGCCTTCCGACCATGCCTATGACCTCGAAGCTGCCCATATGGGTCCCCATGAGGAACGCGCCCCGGCCGGCGGCCAATTGCGCATTCATCAACGGCTCGCCTTCGATCGAGATATCGAACAAATCGGCGCGGTCGTTGAGCAGAAAAACACGGTCGTGGATCGTCGTCGCGAAAAACAGCAGGTGCCGTAAGCGATCGCGGGCGGAGGGATTGCGCCCCAGTGCCAGACGCAGATAACGGCGCGCGTGTTGGCGTGCCGCGGGCGCGAACACGAAGAAATACAGAATGATGCCGTACAGCGGCCAACGGCTCACGCGGCGCCCCAGATGCAGCGACAGGTAGGCCATGAGCCGCAACATGCGCAGGCTGCCGCGCTCCCGGATGCCGAGCCATTCGGCAGTCTCCACCTGCGTGGCCGTCTTGACGCTAGGGCGCATGGGTCAGCGTGCCCGTCGCAACCGCGCGATCGGCGTTCAGTATCGAGAATCGAATCGAATCGCCAGGCATTACTTCATACTCGATCTGCAGCGGATCTCCGGGACGCACGACCGCATGAAACTTTGCGGCGGATATTCGCCAAGTCGCGGCATCGATTCGCAGCGAGGTTTCCAGCGTGTGCAGTATCGCATCGAGCAGCACGACGCCGGGTAGGATGGGCGCCCCCGGGAAGTGATCCGGATACGCCGGGTGATCGGCCGCAATGTTCAAGCGTTCGATTCGCTTCACTTCGGTGCGGCCGTCGAGGTGCGGATCCCGGTTCCGGTGTGTTGTTTGACGAGCGCTTGCAACGCCTGTTGCGGCAACTTGCCCGTGGCGTTGCGCGGCAAGCGATCGACGATCACGAGCGGCCTCGGCAAAAATACCGGGTCGATGCATTGGCGTAAACGTTCGGTCAACGCCGCCGAGGCCCACGTGGGCGCCACGACCGCGGCTGCCAAGCGGGTCACGCCGGTCGTTCCGGCAGCGTCCTCGTCGCGCAAAAAGAAAACACCATCGAGCACACCCGGTATCGAATTCAGCTGATGATTGAGGTAGGCGAAGGAACTGCGCTTGCCGGCGATATTCACGAGATCCGCGGTGCGTCCGTGCAGCAGGAAGGTCTGCTCGCCGGCGATTTCGATGACGTCGCACAAGCGCGTGCGCTGTTCGACATGCCCGCCGTAGGCATACACCCCGTCGGCACCCTCGCTGAGCTCAACATCGGGCCACAGCTGCCAAAGCGCGGTCTGTGCGGTACGCCGCGTCGCGATTTGTCCGGTTTCCGTCGAGCCGTAAATCTCCTGCAGAACGCTCTGAAAGCGCCGTTCGGCCTCCAGCGCGAGATCGCGGGACAGGGGTGCCGTCGCCGAAACGATCAGGTCGACGGCCGGCAAGCGGCCCTCGCCGCTGAGCAGCGTACGCAAATGAATCGGAGTCGAGACCAAGACACGCGGGCGCGGGACGGACGCCAGGCGCGCGCAAATATCGGCCGGGTAAAACGGCCGCTCCGCGCTGAACGCACCGCCGCTTTGCAGCGCCAGTAGTACCGTCGACTCGAAACCGTACATATGCTGGGCCGGCACCGTTCCGACCAAGGTATGAGCGCGGCCGTCGGCGAGCCCAAGCCTTGAGGCGCCGCTCTGGACACAGCGCGCGAGCCGTCCCCAGGTTTTGCGATAGGGCAAGGGAGTCCCGGTCGAACCCGAGGTAAACACGATTGCCGCCAGCTGTGCCGCGTCGATGCGGGGCGCCGGCCATATCGGTGTTTGAGTGCGCAACTCTTCCGGATAGCGAATGTGCGGCAGCTCGACGGCGCAGTCGGCATCGTCCGTGAGGCAAAACGCGTCCGGCGCGAACCGGGCCAATTGCCGCACGACCTCCGGCGTATAGGTCGACGGCAGCAAACTGACTCTGCGCGTCGTCAGGCACGCTGCTAATCCGACCGTGAAGCGATAACGGTCCGAGCAGACATTGAGCATGTGGGTACCCGCAGGCAGGCGCGCCGCCAACTGCGCGACATCGGCGAGGAATTCTCCGGCGCTGATCGCGGTGGCGCCCCGAAACGCGACAACCGCGGACGGCGACGCATGGGACAGAAGTGGTATCGCATCCACCTGTAAACGCTCAACTGGAGCCGGCAAAGTAAACCCGCATCGTCGCCAATAGTCCCGCGCGAGTCGTTTGAGGCAGGACTCGGCGCCTCACGGCATACTCGGCCACGAACATCAGCAGCACCAGGGGCAGCGCGCAGAAGTTCGAAAAAAACGACCAGACAGGCAGCGGCACCGTAAAAAACAAAACCAGCGTCAGCAGCGCGATCAGCGCGAAGAACAGCGTCCAGGCCGCGGTTACGTGCCGCGTATAGCGGAGTTCGGCCGGCGAGAGCGGTCCGTGCACTTTATCCGCAAGCAGGGTGCAGAGCGGTGTGCGGCTCGCGAGCAAGGAGCGCCCAAACGTCGCGCACAGCAGGCCGTAAAGGCCGCAGTCTTGCATGAGATATCCCCAAGGAAAATTCTTCTCGAGCACGGGCCACGCCGCGTAGACCAATAAACCCGCCGAAAGCAGCAAGCAGAGCGTAACCACCGGACGGGTCCGGCGCCAGGCGAGGATCGCGGCGATTGCGCTGACCGGCGCCAAAGCGAGTGCTACGCCCAGGCTGTGCGCTCCCGAGGCTGAATTCGTGTAATGACAGAGCGCCGCGTAGAGGGCGATGCAAGCCGGCGCCGCTGCGTACTGCAGCTTCGTCGACCGGCGCAGATTCACTTCGTTCTCTGTACGGCGATGTACTCCGCAAGGTGCCGCAGGGAGCGGAAAATTTGTTGATTATCTTCGCTGTTGGCACGCAATTGGACGCCGTAGTGCTTTGAGACGATCAAGGCAACTTCCAGGATGTCGATGGAATCGAGGCCAAGGCCGGCGCCGTACAGCGGCGCGTCGGGGTCGATATCCGCGGGCGCGACGTCGAGATTCAACGCCTGCACGAATAGTCCGGCGATTTCCCGCTGCAGATCCTCGCCGGCGAGCGGTCCCGGTCCCTGATTTAGCGACGCTTTATCGAGCATACCGCGTATTATAATGATTTATGTCAGCACCGCACCCGCCTCTGAAAGAGTATTACGCCACGGAAGCCGACCGGGGGCCGTGGGTGAGGGGGCTGTTCGATCGAACGGCGGGTGATTATGACCGCGTCGAACATGCAATGGCGCTCGGTACCGGATCCTGGTATCGCAGGCGGGCGTTGCGCCGGGGCGGTCTCGCGGCCGGTATGCGAGTGCTGGATATTGGTGTCGGCACGGGGCTCACGGCATGCGCAGCGGTGCGCATCGTCGGCGCTGCCGAGCTCGTCGTCGGCGTCGATCCAAGTGCCGGAATGGTCGAATGCGCAAAGGTCCCTGCGGGCGTGGTATTGAAGCTCGGCACCGCGGAGTCGATTCCGGCTGCGGCGGGCAGCGCCGATTTTCTCTCGATGGGCTATGCGTTGCGCCATATCGGCGACTTATCGGCGGCGCTCGTGGAGTTCATGCGGGTACTCGTACCCGGGGGCCGGATTTGCTTATTGGAGATCACGAAGCCGCGAGGCCGCATCACGCGGGCGCTGCTGCGGACCTATATGCGCGGCATCGTGCCGCTGCTTGCAAGGGCTTTGTCGCGGCATCGCGATATGCCGCAGCTGATGCGTTACTACTGGGATACGATCGAGGCCTGTGCACCGCCTGAACGGATTCTCGCGGAGATCCGTGCCGCCGGGTTCCTCGAGGTGAATCGCTATGTGGAGGCCGGGGTTTTTTCCGAATATCGCGCTCGCAAGGCCTCATGAGCGCAAACGTCGTGCTGCCAGCAGCGGCAGGCGGCATACGAAACCGGCCATCAATCGAACATGCATCCAAGTCAGCAGCGCGTTGTCGCGCCAATAATTGAAGTGCGAGACCCCGCCGTCGGCGACCGAAAAATACTGAACCGCCGCGGGTAGATTGATCGGCGCGACGCCGCGCCAGCACAAACGCACGACGGCCTCGGCATCGAAATCGAAGCGGCGCATCCATATCTGGCTCTGCATCACGGCGATGAGCGGTTCGATCGGATAAACGCGAAATCCGAATAGGGAGTCGCCGATACCCAGCCAGAGGGTCTCGAGGTTGGTCCACCAATTGCATATTTCGCGGCCCCTGACGCGCAGTCGGGGAGCGGTCGCAGCGAAGATCGGTCTTCCCAGGATCATCGCGGCAGGTGCTGCAATCGACGCGGCCATGAATTCCCGGATGCGATCGGCCGGATGTTGGCCGTCCGAATCCATCGTCAGGGCGTGCGTAAATCCTTGGGTGCGCGCCTCGGAGAGGCCATGGAATACCGCCGCTCCCTTGCCTTGATTGCGCGGCAGGACGAGTACGCGCAAATCGGGATCCGCGGCCGCCAACGCCGACAATTTCTGCGCCGAGTCGTCGGTGCTGCCGTCGACGATGACCCACACGGGCGACCATTGCGCGCGCGCCGCCCGCACCGTATCGAAGACTTTGGGTCCCGGGTTGTAGCTCGGAATCAGCACGAGATGTGTCGTCGAGCGCACCGGAGGGCTCATGGAACACCGAGCCATCGCGACTGCGGCGCATGCGCGAGGGCAAGCCGGAAATACCGGTCGAGTTCGGCCGTGAATATCGCGGCGTCCTCGGGCGCGTCGAAGCGCTTGCCGAGACGCACGCGATAGGTGATCGGCAGCCGCGGCCTACGAAACAGCGGCCATCCCTTGCTCAAGAAAGGCGAGTCCGATTCGATCAACAAGGTCTGCACCGGCACTTTGGCATATTTCGCGATCAATCCGACGCTGGCGGTCAGCGCGTTGATGGGCGCGTGTCTGCTGCGGGTGCCCTCGGGAAACAGCAGCAGCACGCAGCCGCGGCGTAAATGCGCGACCGATTCCCTGATCATTTGGCGCGGTGAGTCGTTTCTCACATAGCGCGCGAGGCGCGCACCCGATCCGAGAAATACATTGTTCATGAGTTTCGATTTCATGACGCAGGCAATATTCGGGTGATGCGCCAGTATCAACGGCGCGTCGATGAGGCTCAGATGGTTCGGCGCGAGCACGACGGGCGGTCCGCCGCGCAATCGATCGATTTCCCTCAGATCGAGCCGATAGGCGCGCGTCACGGCCAGTGACCACGCGTACAGCCGGAATCCCGCCATGATGCCGCGACGGCCCAGCGCCGTGCCGAATTTCGCCGGCAGGATGAAATACATCGGCAGCGCAAAAACCGACCAGGTCAGGCAAATGAACGCAAGCAGGCTCAGCGAGCAATAGAGCGCGAAGTATTCGTAGAGAATTCTAAGAGCGCGCGCCATGCCTGTCGCGAATCAATCCGGTACGTGGACCATCTGAGCGGACCGGCCGATCATCCAGGCGAAGCCGAATCCGCCGGACCAGTCATGCCGCCGCTCGACGAGCGGGCTGTCGACGAAGCTCGCGCCCGCGAGCGTGTCGTAATGCAGGTAGGCGGCGAACCGAAACTTGGGGAAGCGCTTCGAAATCGCAGCGACTATTTTCGTACCGGAGTAACCGCCGCGGGCCTCGTACGCCGGGCGCGTCGGCAGCGCATATTCCGGGGCCACCGAATAGAAATACGCGTTATAGCGCGTGTCGGAGAACAGCGGGCCGGTCGCTACGCCAAGGTTCCAGCCCGGTAGGTTCAGGACGTCGCGAATGTCGATGTCGAGATTGGGCTCGAACACCCAGCCGATATCGTTTGGGGGCGCCTCGATCGTCACCGCGGCGCGCACCGGTAAATTCAAGTCCAATTTCACGCGCGCATTCTCGCTGCGATACAGATGCAGATCCACGGAGGGACCCAATCCCACGGTCGTGCGCAACTCGGGCATTCCTGCGCGCGCGGCATTGTTGCGCACCGGCGCGGTAAGATCGGCGCTCAGGTTGATTTCGATCCATTTCTGGTTGACGAGCAGTCCGCGCACCCCGTCCCGATCCGCCTTCAAGAATTTGCCGTTGTAGAGCAGATAGCCCCAGGGTATCGGGTAGACGTGAGAACTCGAGGCGCCGGGGTAATCGGTCAACAAGACCGCGCCGCCGCCGAGGCCGACCTCCCACAGAGGCTCCTCTTTCGCATGAGCCGATACTACCAAGCATGCGCCGAGCAATGCCGCGAAGAGGCCCGGTGGATGGCGGCCAATCGCACGCGCGGCGGCCATCAACTGCCGGTCATTTGTTCGGACTCGGCGGGTCGAATGTCGGAACGGTGACGACGCACGGACTGGAAAGTGCGGCGCCAATGCGCGAGCGAAATCAGGTAGTAGAGCGCCTTGAGCATGCGCAAAGACGCCCAAATCGGCGTGCGTCCGTAGATGTCGCCGGCCAGCAAGGACAGCAGCGCTTCCTGCATGCGCAAGATGTTGCGCGGTCCCAGAAACATCTCTCGCATCGTCGGGTTCGTCATGCGGTAGATGAACCACGAATATTGCCGCGGACCGTGGCGCATCACGCGATCGAATTTGCGGCGCGCCGCCGCGGCGCGCGCCGGCTTCCGGCAACAAGTCTCGATAGCCTCGGCGGCGGCCACGGCGTTCTGCATCGCGAACATGACTCCCGAAGAGAAGACCGGATCGATAAAGGCATAGGCATCGCCGATCAGGAAATAATTGCCACCGCAGGTGCGTTCGCAGGCATAGGAATAGTTGCCGGTGGCGTGAACCTCCCCAGCCAGGCTCGCCGCGGCCAGAGATTCGGCGAGCGGCGGGCAAAGCGCGATTAGGCCCAAAAAGAATTCCCGGACCGGCGTATTGCGGGCCTTCATGCAATGCGGCCATACGACCGCGCCGACGCTCGTCGTGCCGTCGGCCAAGGGAATGAACCAAAACCAGCCGTGCTCGAACCAGAAAAGCGAGATGTTCCCTTCGCGCTGGCCGGTATGCCTTCGGGCGCCCGTGAAATGCGCATAAATCGCCGCGCTATTGTGCTTCGTGTTGCGCCGCTTGGAGTGCAAGCGATTTCCGAGGAAGGTGTCGCGGCCCGAGGCGTCGATGAGGTACCGGGCTTGCCAGCTGCAAATGCTGCCATCCTCGAGGCTCGCCTCGACGCGCGCACCGCTCGCCTCGACGCGCGCACCGCTCGCCTCGGCGCGCGCACCGCTCGTGTCTGCGAAGAACTCCACGTCCTTCGCGCGGCAGCCCTCGATGACTTGCGCGCCCAGAGCTGCTGCGCGCCGGATGAGGATTTCGTCGAATTCGGAGCGGCGCACGTGGTAGGCAAAGGGCATGGATTTGTCCCAGCAGCCCGCGAATTTGAATTCCTGTCGGCGGCCGTCCGATGGCGAGACAAATTCGGCAGCCCATTTCTCCATGCCGATGGCCCGAATTTGGCTCGCGACACCCAAGCGCTCGAACAGCGGCAGATTGGCCGGTAACAGCGATTCCCCGATGTGGAAGCGCGGATGGCGCGCCTTTTCGAGCAACACGACCTTGAAGCCGCGCTCCGCGAGTATGGCGGCCGCGGTCGAACCGGCGGGCCCGCCGCCGATCACCAGCACATCGCAACAACTGGGAGCCGTTGGCACCATCGCCCCAGTCTATCGCGGCGACAAAGATCGGTCCAACGTCTGTAATATACGGTTTATGCACATCCTTATCGTCGAAGACGACCAGATTGCGCGCGATTATCTGGCCAAGGCGCTGCGCGAGGCGGGCCATACGGTGGACGTCGCCGTCAACGGGCTCGAAGGGCTGCACTTGGCTTCCTCGGTGGCCTTGGATTTGGCGATCGTGGACCGGATGCTGCCGAAGCTCGATGGTCTCGCGCTCGTGCAGTCGCTGCGCGCAACGGGTCGCAAGACGCCGGTGCTGATCTTGAGCGCGCTCGGCGAGGTCGATGATCGAATCACGGGTTTGCGCGCCGGCGGGGACGATTACCTCACCAAGCCTTACCACATGTCGGAGCTCTTGGCGCGCATCGACGCGCTCGCACGGCGCGGCGACTCGGGGAATTCGGAGGCCAACACCAAGCTCAAGCTGGCCGATCTGGAGCTCGATCGGATGACGCGCCGCGTAACGCGCAACGGCAAGAAGATCGAACTGACGGCCCGGGAGTTCCAGCTGCTCGAATTCATGATGCGCCACAGCGGCCAGGTCGTGACGCGCACGATGCTGCTCGAGGGCGTCTGGGATTATCATTTCGATCCGCAGACCAACGTCATCGACGTTCACATCAGCCGCCTGCGCCAAGCGATCGACAAGGACTTCGACAAGCCGCTGCTGCACACGGTGCGCGGCGCGGGCTATAGCTTACGCGAAGACGAATAGTGGACCAGGAGCAGCGGTTTCTCGGCGTCCTCGGAAGTTCGCCGTTTCGCATATCCATGGTTTATTCGATCGCCTTCGCGCTCGGTGCGGCGGCTCTGCTCGGCGCCGTCTACTTCGCGGTGTCTCAGGTCATCGACGGCAGTACCGACAATCTGATCGAGGCCGAGGTGCAGGGCTTGCGCGAGCAATTCCTGGTGCTCTCGCGCAGCGATTTCATCGAGCTCATCGAACAGCGCTCCCAGGACCAGGACGTTCGCGGCGCGGTCTATCTGATGGTCGATCCGCAGTTGCGCCCCGTCGCAGGCAATGTGCCGGCATGGCCCAAGGTCGCGGCCGATCAGGGCAAATGGATCCAATTCAAGGTGTCGGTCCCGTACGGCGACGAGACCCGCGATCATGAGATGCGCGCCCAGCGTTTTCCGCTGTTTGGCGGGTATCGGATGTTGGTCGGCCACGATGTGCAGGAGCGCCAGGACGTCAAGAATCTGATGATGCGCGGGCTCATCGCGGCCGTGGTATTGACGATGCTGCTGGGCCTTGGCGGCGGCTTCTGGATGGGCCGGCGCATTCTCGCCCAGGCCGGCGCGATTTCCGCAGTCGCGACGCAAATCATGCGCGGCGATTTGTCGCAGCGGCTGCCCGTCCGCAATGCGGAAGACGAAATCAACACGCTGGCACGTGAAATCAACGGCATGCTCGATAAGATCGAGCAGCTGACTCTCGGCATGCGCACGGTGCTCGACAGCGCCGCGCACGATTTGCGCACGCCGCTCAATCGCCTGCAGGCGACCGCCGAGGCGGCCATGAGCCAGCTCGCGCCCGCATCGCCCGAGCGCCGGGTGCTCGAACGCGTCACGACCGAGGTCGACCGGATGCGCAGCACGCTCGATGCGCTGCTGCGTATCGCGCTCGCCGAGACCGGTACCGTCGCGCGCGAGGCCGTCGATTTATCCGAACTCGTCGCGAGCATGGTCGAACTCTATGCGCCGGTCAGCGAGGAGCGCGGCATCGGCTTGGATAGTTCGGTGATTCCCGGCGTGCAAGTGCAGGGCAGCCGCCAGCTGCTCGCGCAGGCGCTCGCGAATTTGCTCGACAATGCGATCAAGTTCACGCCGGAAGGCGGCCACATTCGCGTCTTTCTGCGCCAGGGCGGTTCCGGTCCCGAGGTCGTCGTCGAAGATGACGGCCCGGGCATTCCCGCGGATAAACGCGAGATAGTACTGGGACGCCGCGTGCGGCTCGATGAAGCGCGCAAGCTACCGGGCTCCGGTCTCGGGCTGTCGCTGGTCGCGGCCGTGACCAAGTTGCACGGTGCCCGGTTGGTGCTCGATGACGCCGGACCGGGATTGCGCGTGGCGTTGAAATTTTAAATTGCTGGTAGCCCCGGCCCCGCGGCCCGTCAAACCGGCGTCAAAAAACCGGCGCGCGCGCCGCGGCCGCTTCACGCAGATTTCTGCGGGTGACCCTAAGCCCATGAAGAGACTGGATAAATAAAGGCACCGGCCCGCTGGCATAGAACTTGCTGATTAACTCGTGCGGCACTTTACCCCGTATGAGGAATCGAAATCATGGCTGACGCCCCCGAAGCAGCAAGCAGCGCCCCGCCCAAGAAATCCGGTGCTCTAGTGGGCACTTTAATCAACGGGATCGGGATATTCGGACTCGCCTTCGCCGCGGTCGTGGCGGGCGGATTCGTCAACGCAGCGCTGCATCCTTTGCCCGATTTCAAATTGGGTGCCGACGGCACGATAACGGTCGTCAAACCGGTCGTCGTGAGTCACGCCGCCGAGGAGGCCGCGTCCAAGGCCGAGATCTATTTCGCAATCGACCCGCCGCTCGTCGTCAATTTCGAGGACGGCGCCGCGGTCCGTTTCCTGCAAATCACGATGGAGGCGATGTCCAAGGATCAAAAGGCCATCGATAGCGTGCAGAAAAACGTGCCTTTGATTCGCAACAACCTGCTGCTGATCATGAGCAACCGCGATTACCAGAGTCTGATGTCGCGCGAGGGCAAGGAGAAGCTGCGCCAGGAGGCCCTCACCGAAGTACGCGCCGTCCAGAAGAAGGAAGGCAGCCCGCCGATCGACGATCTTCTGTTCACCAGCTTCGTGGTGCAGTAATGGCCGAAGCAAGCGCGCAAGCGTCCGAGGATGCAGCCGCGTCCGGCGTTGCCGACGATTCCGCACGGGCTGCCATCTCCGAGGAAGAGGTGTCGGCACTGTTGGAAAAGAATGCCGCCGACTCCGTCGTGCCCTTCGATTTGTCGGCCCGCCGCATCAGTCGCACACAGCTGCCGATGCTGGAGTTTCTCTGCCGGAATTTTGCGGAGCGCGTCGCCGCCTCTCTGACGCGCTTGGTGAGCCGCGAAGTGACCATGCAATTCGACACGCTGCAAAGCGGCAAGACGGCCGACCTGCAGGCCGCGCTGCCGTTCCCGGGGAGCCTCGCGGTGATTCGAATCAAACCACTGCCGGGGCTCGCGTTCGTGAGCGTCGACCCGAGTCTTCTGCTCGTACTGCTGGATGTGTTCTTCGGCGGACAGGGTCGCGCCACGAGCGATCCGCAGGCCGCGGCGGCGCCGGCGGCGCAGCGCTTCCTCGCGCTCCTGGTCAGAAATTTCGCCGCCGATCTGACCGCCGCGTGGGCGCCGATCACACCCGTCGAATTGGAACTCGTCAAACAGGAGAGCAATCCGCGCTTCGCACAAATGGGCGATCCACAGACCATGATGATCGCGGCGAGATTTTCGCTGACTTTCGGCGCAACCAGCGGCTGCATCGACTGGTTGCTGCCGGAAGCACTGCTTGCGCCGATACGCGAAGCCCTGGCGTCCGACGGCGGCAAGCCGGCGCTTCGTGCGCAAACTGCGTGGGCGCCCGTATTGAGTGCGATGTTGCAGCGGGCCGAGATAGAGGCGCGTGCGATTCTGGCCGAAGCGCAGATCAGTCTCGGCGACCTCGTGCGCCTGGCGCCGGGCGACGTCATACCGATCGAAGCACCGCAGCAGGTCACGCTGCTCGCCGGCGACGTGCCCCTGTATAGCGGCAAGTTCGGCGTATCCCAAGGGCGCAACGCGCTAAAGATTCTTGCACGAGGTTCAGCATGAGCACTCCCGATCCAAAAACTGCCGCGGTGGCCCGAGCTCAAATCGGCGACCTGGGCCCGAATGCTCCGGCAGGGTCGGGGCAGGAAATGAATCTGAACTTGATTCTCGAGGTCATGGTGACGCTCTCGCTCGAGGTCGGCCGCGTGCAGATGTCGGTGCGCGACCTGCTGCAGCTCGCCCCCGGCGCGATCGTCGAACTGAACCGCTTGGCGACCGAGCCCCTCGACGTTCTCGTCAACGGCGTGCGCATCGCGCGCGGCGAACTCGTCGTTGTCGATGAAAAATTCGGCATCAGGCTCACCGACGTCGTGAGTCCGGCCGAACGCATGGAACAAGTCGGCTAATGGGCGCGGGCGCACCGGTTTCGCCGCTGTCGGCGGGCAGCCTCGCGCAGCTGACCTTGAGCCTATTGCTGATCGTCGGCCTGATTTTCGCGATCTCGTGGTTGCTGAAGCGGTTTCGGATTGCGGTGCCGAACGCTCGCGGCGACATGGCCGTCGTCGACCAAGTCGCCGTCGGGCCGCGCGAACGGGTCGTGCTGGTTCGCGTGGGCGACTCGCAGGTGTTGCTCGGAGTGGGCGCGGGCGGCATAGTCGCACTGACGCCGTTGGCGACGCCGATCATGCTCAAACCGAGCCTCCCGGCGCCGGTATTCGCGGATCGACTGCGTGAACTGATGAAGCGCCCCGGGAGCGCCCAATGACGATCCCGACGCGCTCATGCCGGCTCATCGCCGCCGGCCTCTTGGGCATGCTGCCGGTCGTGGCCGCCCATGCGCAGATCGCCCTGCCGGCCATTGCGATCAAGACCGCGGCGGACGGCGGCCAGACCTATTCGCTGACGCTTCAAGTATTGATCTTGATGACGGTATTGACCCTGTTGCCGGCGATGCTGCTGGCGATGACGGCATTTACCCGGATCATCATCGTCCTCTCGATTCTGCGCCAAGCGCTCGGGATGGCGACGACTCCATCCAATCAGGTGCTGACGGGGCTCGCGCTGTTCATGACTTTCTTCGTCATGAGCCCGACGCTCGATCAGGCATATGCGACCGGAATCAAGCCATACGTGGACGGACAACTCGCCGGCGATATCGCAATCGACCGGACGCTTCATCCGCTGAAAAAATTCATGCTCGCCCAAACGCGCGAGAACGACCTGCAATTGTTCTCGAAGTTGTCCGGAAAACCGCAGTTCGCGACGCCCGACGATGTTCCATTGACGGTGCTGATTCCGACTTTCATGACCAGCGAGTTGAAAACCGCATTTCAAATCGGATTCATGATCTTCATTCCATTCCTCGTCATCGATCTCGTCGTCGCCAGCGTATTGATGTCCATGGGCATGATGATGCTCTCGCCGATGCTGATATCGCTGCCGTTCAAGATCATGCTGTTCGTGTTGGTCGACGGTTGGACGTTGCTGTTGGGCACGCTCGCGGCGAGCTTTCACCAATGACTCCCGACTCGGTCATGGACTTGGCGCGCCATTCGCTGCTGGTGACGGCAATGATCGCGGCACCCTTGCTCGTCGTTTCGCTGATCGTCGGACTCGTGATCGGCATGCTGCAGGCGGCGACGCAAATTCACGAGGCGACCTTAAGCTTCATTCCGAAGCTGATGCTGTTGGTGCTGACCTTGTTCGTCGCGGGTCCCTGGATGCTGCGTATGTTGACCGACTTTACGCACGACCTGTATGCAAATATCCCCGCGATGATCGGCTAGACAGTGACGCAGCATGCAACCCCTGGTCATCAACGTCGCAGATCTCTCGCAAACGGCAACCAGGCTTTGGTGGCCGATGCTTCGAATCGGCGGATTCATCGCCACGGCACCGCTGGTCAGCGCGTCCGCGGTGCCCGCTCGAGTACGGATCGTGATGACTCTGGCACTCGTGGTTCTGATCGCGCCGCTGGCGCCCCAGCCGGTGAATTTGTCGATTTTCTCCGGATCAGGATTCCTCGCCGCGATTCAAGAGATGCTCATCGGCATCGCCATCGGCATGGTGGTGCAGATGGCATTCGAAGCCCTGACGCTTGCCGGGCAGACCGCTGCGATGACCATGGGCCTGGGCTTCGCGACCTTAGTGGATCCGCAGCACGGCGCCAACACGACGGTCGTCGGCCAGCTGTTCATGGTGTTTGCGACGCTCATTTATTTGGCCGTCAACGGCCATCTCGTCCTGCTCGGCGCACTTGCCAATAGCTTTCAAACGCTGCCGATAGGCGCGCCGAACATCGACAAGAATTTTCTGTGGGCGGTCGCCACCTGGGGCGCCAGCATTTTCGAGACCGGCCTGTTGATCGCGCTCCCGGCCGTCATCGCGCTGGTCATCGTCAACATGGCGCTCGGCGTCGTGACGCGCGCAGCGCCGCAGCTGAACCTCTTCGGTGTCGGCTTTCCAATCACCATGATGGCCGGCTACTTCGTGCTCTTCGTGGGATCCGACGGGATCATGGTCGGCATATCGAGCCTGATCCACAATTCGCTGGTCGCGGCCGCTGCGCTCGTTTCGCCCGGGCCGGCCGGAGTGCCCTGATGGCCGAGACCGAGAAAAGCGAACGTACGGAAGAAGCATCGGCGCGGCGGTTGCAGGAGGCGCGCGAGCACGGCCAAATTCCGCGTTCGCGGGAACTCGGCAACTTCGCGACGATGATAGGCGGCAGCGCGACGCTCGTGATCGTCGGCGGAGTCGGCGCCAGCCGGCTTGCCGAAATCATGCGGCGCAGCCTGTCATTCGATCCGCAGAATCTCGGCGATCCCGATTCGATGCTGTCCTATCTCGGCAACGACGCGATCAGCGCGCTGATGATTCTGCTGCCGATTTTCGGCACGCTGATCGTTCTGGTGCTGTTGGCGGCGGTCGCTTTGGGGGGCTGGAATTTCAGTCTGCAGGCGATGATGCCGGATTTCTCGCGCATGAATCCGCTCGAGGGCTTGAAACGATTATTTGGGCTCAGCGGCTTTTCCGAACTTGTCAAGGCACTGCTCAAGTGCGCCGTCGTCGGCGGCGTGTGCGCGGTCATCACCAGCCACTTGTTCGGCGACGTGCTCGCGCTCGGGCACATGGCGCCCAAGACCGCGATCGGCCGCGGAGCGGGCCTGCTCGCGGAGGCCTTCGTCTGGCTGTGCGGCTCGCTCGCGGTGGTTGCAATGGTCGACGTGCCGTTGCAGATTTTCCAATTCAACCGCTCGATGCGCATGACGCGCCAGGAATTGCGCGACGAGGCGAAGGACTCTGAAGGCCGCCCGGAAACCAAGCGGCGCATCCGTCAAATGCAGCAGCTGTTGGCGCGGCGGCGGATGATGCACAAGGTGCCGGGCGCGGACGTCGTCATCGTGAATCCGACGCACTTCGCGGTTGCGCTGAAATACGATCCGAACAAGATGCGCGCACCGCGCGTGCTGGCGAAGGGCGTCGATCTGGTGGCGCTCAACATCCGGCGTATCGCGGAGGAGAACCGCGTACCGGTTTTTGAATCGCCCAAGCTCGCACGCGCACTGTATCGCTCCACGGATCTGAATCGGGAGATACCCGCAGGTCTGTACATGGCGGTAGCCCAGGTGCTCTCGTACATCTTCCGGATCCGCACGCTGAATCCGACGGTCGCCGCGCGCGTCGCGCGGCCCGATCCGAAAATCGGCGATGAGTACGAGGAGGCGTGAGCATGCGCGGCGCAGCAGGCATCTTCGGGGACTTCGCGCGCAACGGACTCGGCGTGCCGTTGTTGGTCATGACCGTGCTGGCGATGATGGTCCTGCCGCTTCCGGCGATCCTGCTCGATGTGTTTTTCACGTTCAACATCACGCTGTCGCTGCTGATTCTTCTCGCCGTCATGTACGTGCGGCGGGCGCTCGAATTCGCGACTTTCCCGACCGTGCTGCTGGGCGCGACGCTGCTGCGCCTTGGGCTCAACGTCGCTTCCACGCGAATCGTATTGATGAACGGACATACCGGATCCCATGCCGCCGGCAACGTCATTGCAGCGTTCGGCGAATTCGTCGTCGGCGGGAACTACGCAGTCGGCATAGTCGTGTTCGCGGTTCTCGTGATCATCAATTTCGTCGTGATCACGAAGGGCGCGGGGCGCATCTCGGAAGTCAGCGCGCGCTTCACCTTGGATGCCATGCCCGGCCGGCAGATGGCGATCGACGCGGACCTCAATGCGGGCATCATTACGCAGCCCGAGGCGATACAGCGCCGCCAGGAAATTCGCGAGGAGGCGGATTTCTACGGCGCCATGGACGGCGCGAGCAAGTTCGTGCGCGGCGACGCCATTGCCGGCATTTTGGTCCTCTTCATCAATCTGTTCGGCGGGATGATCATCGGCGCCGCGCAACATGGCATGTCGGTCGGCGAAGCGGCCAAGACCTATGCGCTGCTCACGATCGGCGACGGCCTGGTCGCCCAGATCCCGGCGCTGCTGCTGTCCGTTGCGGTCGCGATTCTGGTAACGCGCGTTTCCAGACCGCACGACATGAGCCAGCAAGTGATGGCCCAGGTGCTGAGTCAGCCGCGCGCCCTCGCGGTGACCGCCGGCATCCTGACCTTGCTGGGCGTCATACCCGGAATGCCGAATCTCGTGTTCTTGGGTATGGGTGCCCTGTGTGCGCTGGGTACTTATTTTCTGAGCAAGCGGCGCGCAACCGAAAAGGCCGCTGCGGCCGCACCGGCGCCCGCGGCGAAGATCCCGGCGGACCAACGCGAATTATCCTGGGACGACGTGGAGCAGATCGATTTGATCGGCCTGGAAGTCGGGTACCGATTGATTCCCCTCGTCGACCGCAATCAGGGCGGCGAACTCATGGGCCGGATCAAGGGCGTGCGCAAGAAATTGTCGGAGGAACTCGGCTTTCTGGTGCAAGCCGTGCACATTCGCGACAATTTGGAGCTGAACCCGAATTCATATCGAATCACGATTCTTGGCGCTCCGGTCGGTGAGTCCGAAGTGTTCCCGGACAAGGAGATGGCGATCAATCCGGGTCAGGTCTCCGGCGTGATTCCGGGAGCCCCGACCAAGGATCCTGCCTTCGGCTTGAGCGCGGTGTGGATCGATAAATCGCGCCGCGAACAGGCACAAGCCCAAGGCTACACCGTCGTCGACGCAAGCAGCGTGATCGCCACCCATTTGAGTCACTTGCTGCAGTCGCACGCGCAGGAACTGTTGGGCCACGAGGAGGTGCAACAGCTGCTCGCTCGCTTGGGAAAGACCGCGCCGAAGCTCGTCGAGGACCTCGTGCCGAAGCTGCTGCCGATGAGCGTCGTCGTCAAGGTGTTGCAGAGCCTGCTGCTCGAGCGCGTGCCGATCCGCAACCTGCGCACCATTTGCGAAACGCTCGCGGAGCTGGCGCCGAAGATCCAGGATCCAATGGCGCTGGTCGCCAGCGTGCGGGTCGCCTTGGGGCGCAGCATCGTCCAAGGCATCGCCGGACTGCGCGAGGAATTGCCGGTCATCACCTTGGACGCGACGCTCGAACAAACACTCCAGGACTCGATGATCAACACCGGCGATTCCGGCCCCGGATTCGAACCCGGTCTGGCCGACCGAATTCAACAGTCGTTGGCCGACAACGCGCGCCGCCAGGAGGCGGCCGGCGAGCCCGCGGTGCTGCTCGTGGCGCCGAAGATTCGCCCATGGGTGGCGCGCTTGATGCGCTATTCGACGCCGAATTTGGCGGTGCTTGCATACAACGAAATTCCCGAAAATCGACGCATTCGAGTGATCGCCGCGGTTGGGCGATGACAGCACACTTGATTGAAGTGAGGTAAGCATGAAGATAAAACGTTACACGGCCGCAAGCATGCGCAGCGCTCTGGATCAGGTGCGCGTCGAACAGGGGCCCGATGCGGTCATTCTTTCGAGCCGCCGCCTACCGGACGGCATCGAGGTCATCGCGGCCGTCGATTATGACGAGACGCTGATGTTCGACGCGAGAGTGCACCGCGCGCCCCCGCCCCCACCCGCGCAGGAAACCGTAATCGCGCCGGCAATGGCTTCCGCCGCTGCCTCCAGGCCGGCGCAGGCGGCTTTGCAGGCGAATCCGTTCGGCGTTTCGCCCAAAGCGATGGCCGGCAACGCCGTGCCGGCCAAGGCGGCGCCCTCGATAGTGGCGCCGTCCAAAGCCGCGCAGCCCAATGCCGCGCCGCCCAAAGTCGCGCCGCCCAAAGTCGCGCAGCCCAACGCCGCGCCGCCCAAAGCGTTGCCGTCCAATGCTGCGCAGCCCAAAGCCGCGTCGGCGAATGCAATGCCGTCCAAAGCCCCGCCCGCTGACGCCATTGCCGCGGCCCCGGCCCATTCGAGAGCCGGCCTCGTAGCGGCGCCGGATGCCGGGTATGTCGCGATGCGCGATGAGTTGCAGGACTTGCGCCATCTGGTCGAGCGTGAGTTGTCGAGCCTCACTTGGAACGACAAGCGCTTGCGTGAGCCGCTGAAAGTCCGCGTGCTCGAGGAACTCTCGGCGCTCGACATTGCTCCCGACATCGCAATGAAGCTTGCGGAGATGACGCCGCGCAAGACGCGCGTGCTGAATCCCGGGGCCATCCCGATCGCGCTGCTCGCAAAACATCTGCCGGTGATCGCCGACCCGACCTGTGCCGAGGGCGGCGTCGTCGCCGTCGTCGGGCCCACCGGCGTCGGCAAGACGACGACGATTGCGAAGCTCGCGGCGAGCTGGTGCCTGCTCCACGGCGCCGACGATCTGGCGCTCGTGAGCACCGACAGCTATCGCATCGGAGCGCGCGAGCAGCTATTGACTTTCGCCCGAATTCTCGGTGTCCCCCTATATGCCGCCAACGGCGCCAAGGAACTCGCACAAGTGCTCAAACGACTCAAATCCAAAAAATTGACGCTCATTGATACGGCCGGCGTCGGTCCGCGCGATGTCCGGCTCAGCGAGCAATTGGCGGTACTGCAAGAGGGCGCACCGGGCGCGCGCGTATTGTTAGCGCTGCCCGCTCAGGGTGAAGGACATGCGCTCGAGGAAGCCACGAACGCGTTCTCCGTGCTGGCCCCGGCCGCCTGTATCCTTACGAAAGTAGATGAGGCGGCGAGCTTGGGCGCGGCGATGTCGACCGCGATGCGGCACGGCATGCCGATCGCCTATTTGTGCAATGGGCAGCGCGTGCCCGAGGACCTGCACGCGGCCTCAAACCGGCGCGTCTGGCTGATTCGGGCTGCGATGCGGCTCCGCGATAGGGCGCCGCCGCGGCGCGACGAGGCTTATCTCGCGCGCCACTTCGGCCGGGGGCAGGCCCATGCATAACCAATTACCGCGTGACAAGATCGAAGAGCTGGCTCGGCTGAACTCGACTCGGCCGGTCAAGGTGCTCGCAGTTACCGGGGGCAAGGGCGGGGTCGGCAAGACGACGGTCTCCACGAATCTGGCCGTATCGATCGCGGCGCGCGGCCGCGACGTCATGCTCGTCGACGCCGACCTCGGTATGGCGAACGTCGATGTATTGCTGGGACTGCATACGCGGTTTCACATGGGCCACGTCATCAACGGCGATTGCACCTTGGAGGATGCGATCGTGACCGGACCCCACGGCCTGCAGATCGTGCCGGCGGCTTCCGGAATCAAGCGCATGGCCAATCTGTCGGCCGCAGAACACGCCGGGCTGATTCGCGCGTTCAGCGATCTGTATCACCGCGTCGACGTGCTCGTGATCGACACCGCCGCGGGTCTGCACGACAGCGTCGTGACTTTCACGCAGGCGGCCCATCACGTGCTGGTCGTGGTTTGCGACGAGCCAGCCTCGATCACCGACGCCTATGCCCTGATCAAGGTGCTCAGCCGCGAACACGGCGTGCAGCGGTTCCAGATACTGGCCAACCAGACGCGCAGATCGGGCGAGGGGCCCGACCTGTTCAATAAAATTCAACGGGTATGTGACCGGTTTCTCAATGTCGGGCTGGAGTTTGCCGGGTCCATTCCGTTTGACGACTACCTGCGACGTGCGGTGCAGTGTCAAACCGCGGTCGTCGAGGCCTATCCGGGATCAATTTCGTCGGTAGCGCTCAAGAATTTGGCTGTTAAGGCCGATAAGTGGACGGTGCCACAAGGTGCACGAGGTCACCTGGAGTTCTTCGTTGAACGCATGGTGGGGGCCCGGATCGGTCCTACGACGGTATTGCAATGAGAGCAAGTACACAATATTCGAACACGCAGAAGCGCAATGCACGGACGCACGAGGACGAGGAAGTCCCGGTCGACCAGTTGCCGCAGGAAGACTTGGTCCTTAAACATGCCGATTTGGTCAAACGTATCGCATATCACCTCGTGAGCCGCATGCCGCCCAACGTGGAAGTAGACGATCTGATCCAAGCCGGCATGCTGGGTTTGCTCGATGCCGCGAAGCATTATTCGGCCAACAAGGGCGCGAATTTCGAGACATACGCCGGCATACGCATTCGCGGCGCCATGTTGGACGAGGTGCGCAAGTCCGATTGGACGCCGCGCTCCGTGCACCGAAACATGCGTGAAATGGCCGATGTAGTACGCAAGATCGAGAATGAAAAGGGCCACGATGCGAGTCCCTACGATATTGCGGGCGCGCTCGGGGTGTCGATCGAGGAATATCACAAATTGGTGCAGGACGCCGCGAGCTGCCGGCTGTTCAGCTTCGACCAAATGGGTTCGAGTGATGACGATTCGAGCCCCGCGGACCACGCGCGCGACGAGCGCCCGGGACCGTTCGACAACATCCAGGACACCGGGTTTCGCGACGCGCTCGCGGCCGCCATCGGGCAGTTGCCCGAGCGTGAAAAGCTCGTGCTATCGCTGTACTACGACGAGGACATGAACTTGCGCGAAATCGGCGAGGTGCTCGACGTATCGGAATCGCGCGTTTGCCAGATCCACGGCCAAGCGCTGGTTCGATTGCGCGCACGTTTGGCGGAGTGGTTATCGCCGGACTGAATGTATGGATATCCTGAGTATCGTCGGTGTCGTTCTCGGCCTGATAGCGATTATCGGCGGTGCAATATTAAAGGGCAGCAGCGCCGGTGCGTTGGTCGGCAGCGCCGCCTTCGTGATCGTCGTGCTCGGAACTTTCGCGGCAAGTCTCGTGCAAACGCCGTTACCGACGTTTTTACGCGCTTGGAAGATCGTGGGCTGGGTGTTCAAACCGCCCGCCACCAATCCGACCGCGGTCATCGAGAAAATAGTCGAGTGGAGCAACATTGCGCGCAAACAGGGGCTGCTGGGATTGGAGTCCGCCGTCGAGCAGGAGAAGGACGATTTCCTGAAAAAGGGCTTGCAATCCCTGGTGGACGGCGGTGAGCCGGAGGCGATCCGTTCGGGGATGGAGATCGAACTCGATACGATGGAACACTTCGACATTCAAGCGGCCAAGGTATTCGAAGCGATGGGTGTTTATTCCCCCACGCTCGGCATCATCGGTGCGGTCATGGGATTGATGGCGGTCATGCAAAATCTCGCCGATCCGTCGAAACTGGGACACGGCATCGCCGCGGCGTTCGTCGCGACCATATACGGCATCGCATTCGCGAATCTGTTGTTCCTGCCCATGGGCAACAAGCTGAAGGCGGTCATTCACGACCAAATGCAGGTTCGCACGATGGTCATCGAGGGCATCATCGCGATCGCACAGGGCGAGAATCCACGGAACATCGAGACGAAACTGAAAGGCTATTTTCATAACTAGGGATTGGCATGGCCCGTAAGAAAAAACACGAGGAGCACGTCAACGCGGAAGCCTGGGCCATCCCCTACGGCGACCTCGTGACCTTGCTGTTCGCGCTCTTTACGGTCATGTACGCCATGTCGTCGGTCAATGAAGGCAAGTTCCGCGTGCTTTCCGACTCGATGATCGCCGCCTTTCGCGGTGCGCCCAAGAGCGTGCGGCCCGTCAACATCGGCGAGAAGGAAACCGGCAAAGGCGGCGACAAGCAGCTGATCGGCGTCACGCCGACAGTACTGCTGAAACTGCCGTCCGTGAAACCACAGCCGCCGCCGATGCTGAATTCGCAAACGCCGACGGTACCCGTCAAGGACGCCGCACAGGCCGTGCCGGGAGCGCTCGTGCGCATGGAGCGTGAAGTGCAGGACGCCATGCAGGCCTTGATCGACGCCAAGTTGGTGACGGTCAAACGTGAGAGCCTTTGGCTCGAGGTCCAAATCAACACCGACATCCTATTTCCGAGCGGTTCCGGCGGCTTCGTCGGCGAAGCGCTGCCGGTACTCGATAGATTGGCCGAAGTTCTAAAGCCGTTCCCAAATCCGATACGCGTCGAAGGGCATACCGACGATCGGCCGATTCGCACCAGGGCTTTTCCATCCAATTGGGAGCTGTCGGCAGCACGCGCGGCCAGCGTCGTGCACGAATTCACGAAAGCCGGGATCGATCCACTGCGGCTGGAAATCGTCGGCTTCGGCGAGTATCACCCGCTGCAACCCAACGACTCGATCGCGGGACGCAATGCAAATCGGCGCGTCACGATCCTGGTGTTGGAGGAGAGTGTTCCCAGCGCGGCGACGACCGCGCGTGCGCACGACCTCACGGTCAGTTCGGCGTCGTCGCCGAATGCCGCGGTCGCCGACGTCACCGGCGCCGAAAATCGCATCGTCGTAAAAGTTCCCGCTTCCGAGCTCGAGAAGACCGTGTTGATCAACAATAGGGGGGAGACCAAATGAGTGAAGTCGACCGCTTGAGCAACTCGGGAATTTTCCCGGCTCTGCCGATCGGAGATAAGCGCCGATCCAAGGAGCAAGAACCGGGACGGCCGCCTCCGGACAAGGCCGCTGAACCGAACAAGGCCAAGGACAAACCTGAGGCGCATCCGGAAACCGGCCGGCAACCCAAATCCCTCATAGATGAGTACGCCTAATGATCACTTTCCAAATGTTATCCGATAATTGGCTTGCAACGCTGGGCATGGTCACGGCCGCCGGTGCGCTGGCGGCAAGCTGGCGTGCTGCGCGAAAGACGCGAGCCTTGCGTGTGCACGGCAGTGCGCTCGAGTCGCGCGCGGCTGCGCTGCGGCGCGAGCTCGATCGGGTCGCGGCAGCAGCCGAGAACGCGCATGCGCAGGCGCAGGCGCAGGCACAAGCGCAGGAACTGGCGCATGCGCGGACTCAGGCAAGGCTGCAGCGGCTCGAACAGAATTACGCCAAGATCACCGATCGCATCGGCCTCGTCGAATTTCGCGGCGAAGGCCGCAGCTTCGACCAAGCGATCGATTTCGCGCGCCGCGGCGCCGAACCCGGCAAACTCGCGGCAAAATTCGGGTTGAGCCGCGGCGAGGCGGATTTGGTCACCCGGCTGCATGGGCGCGCCGGGCGCGCTTGAGTCGGCTCAATGCGCACGATGGTCGCTGACCAGGCGACCTACTTGCAGCATCTCGGCCTCGTGGGGCTCGTCTCGAGAAGTTTCCCTGAGCGCATCCGCGTACCAAGTTTGCAGCGAGCCAGTCGCCAACAAACGATCGGCATAGCGGGCCGCGTGCTCGTCGAGGTCAAGGCCGTAAGTCTGGATGCGAAATGCGACCGGTGCGTAGAACGCATCCACGGCCGTGAACGCCGGGCCTGCGAGAAACGGACCGCCGAAACGCGCGAGCCCATCGTTCCAAAGGCTGGCGATTCGAGCGACATCGCGTTCGAGCGCCGCGGGGAATTCGAACAGCCGGACTCGCACGCCGCAGCTCATGGAGCACCGCTTGCGCAATTCGCTGAAACCGGCGTGCATCTCGGCCGACGCGCTGCGAGCCCAAGCACGGGCTTGCGGGTTCACCGGCCACACGCCGTCATGCCGTTCGGCGAGATATTCGGCGATCGCGAGCGACTCCCAGACGGTTGTGGCGCCGTCGATCAGGCAGGGGACCGTGCCCGAGGGAGAAATCTTGCGGAACTGATCCCAGGCCGGTGTGGAACCAAAAATCAACAGGCGTTCGGTGAACGGGATTTGCAGCTCCCGCAGCAGCGCCCACGGCCGCAACGACCACGAAGAGTAATTCTTGTTGGCAATGTATAGCTCATACATCGATCAGACCCCCTCTATGGCTCCGTCATGATTAGCCCAAAACAGAGCGGCGCGCGGCAGCCGGGCCTGCGCGATTAGCCCGATAGCGTACAGATTCGGAGGCGTCTGCGGCGTAGTTTGCATGACTCAAGTAATCCCCGGAGACCGCGATGAACAGCAATCCGCAAGCCGAAGCACCTGAAATGGGCGCTATGCAGTGGGAACCCTTGCCTAAACCCTGGACCACCTAGACGATATCTCGATCCATCGGCACGAGCCGCCTAGCCGATCTGGCTAAGATATATCTTACGCACAAAGGATCCGCGATCGCGTTACGGCCATGGCCGGCTTGGAGTCAATTCCCCGATTTGGGGCAGAAAGCGGCGCCTGACCGTCTAACTTAGTGGCTCCTGGACGTTGACACCAAGTGACGCGCACCGCAAAATACGCGGCTCATTTTGAGGAGGGGTACCCAAGCGGCCAACGGGGGCAGACTGTAAATCTGCTGGCTTATGCCTTCGTAGGTTCGAATCCTACCCCCTCCACCATCTGTGAAGTGGGTTCGGTGCCATTGGCTTAACGGAGTGCGGGTGTAGTTCAATGGTAGAACGTCAGCCTTCCAAGCTGATCACGTGGGTTCGATTCCCATCACCCGCTCCAAGTGGATGCGGCCCACGTAGCTCAGTTGGTAGAGCACGTCCTTGGTAAGGACGAGGTCAACGGTTCGATCCCGTTCGTGGGCTCCAGTTTCATTAATTTAAGAGGTATCTGCCGTGTCGAAGGGTAAGTTTGAGCGAACGAAGCCGCACGTGAACGTGGGGACGATTGGGCATGTGGATCATGGCAAGACGACCTTGACGGCGGCCCTGACGAAGGTGA